>Ga0302162_10000257_pt1 | contig 15555 bp, 14 predicted proteins | sample I_Fen_E2_2_FD_193501 | JGI IMG/M metagenome (GOLD analysis project Ga0302162, IMG submission 193501) | Peat permafrost microbial communities from Stordalen Mire near Abisko, Sweden - I_Fen_E2_2 | ecosystem: Environmental > Terrestrial > Soil > Wetlands > Permafrost | place: Sweden: Abisko...
AAAATGCAGAAAAAGCTTATGAAGACAAACTTCAAAAAGCAATTGTTAGTTTGTTAGAGCCAATTGTTGGTAAAGATAAAGTTAAAGCCACAGTTAATGTTAATTTGGATTTTGACTCAAAGCAAAAGACACAAACCGTAGTTGATCCTAATAAAGTTATTGTAAGTCAAGAAAATTCTAAAGAAGCGAATACTTCAGGAACTGGAGCTGCTACAGCTCAAAGTCCTGTAGATAATAATATGACTAATACAATAACTACTACTAATGGTGACAAATCAACTTCAAGTAAAGAAGATCAAAAGACTAACTATGAAGTTGGTAAAAATGAATCAAAAGTTATAAGTGCACCAGGAGAAGTTAAGAGACTTACAGCATCAGTTGTAGTTGATGGAACTTTAGATGCTGCAACACAGCAGACAATTGAAAATGCTGTAGGGAATGCAATTGGAATGGATACACTTAGGGGAGATAAGGTTTCAGTTCTTGGAATGGCGTTTGATACAACTTTTCAAGATCAAGCTAAGGCGGAGATAGATGCAATGAATGCACAAGCAGCAACATCAACATCAACTACTAAAAATATAATGATGATTATTGCAGGAATTTTAGGTGTATTACTTTTAGGTGTAATTATTTTCTTAATTGCAAAGAGAAGAAAGAAGAATAAGGTAGAAAATGATCAATTATTAGATACATTAATAGATGATAGTATAATACCTAAAGAACCAGAACCATTTGAGCCAATAGAATTCGAATCTAGATCACAAAAGACGCATTTAGAAAATGAGATTAAGAAATATGCGACAGAAAAACCAGAACAAGTTGTAGAAATAATTAGGTCATGGTTGACTGAAAGTGAAAGGTAGGTGATAGTTATGGCAAAAGAACCATCTGTATTAACTGGAGTTCATAAAGCAGCAATATTATTTATAACCCTTGGGCCTGAAGCCTCATCTGGAATATTAAAAAAATTACCAGAAGCTGATATTCAAAAAATAACTTATGAAATTGCTAATATTACTTCTGTTACTCCAGAACAAAGGGAAGAAATATTGAATGAATTTTTACAAATAAATAAAGCTAGAGAATATATAATTGAAGGTGGTATGGATTATGCTAAGACATTATTGTCAAAAGCATTAGGACCACAAAGAGCTAGTGAAATATTAGAAAAAGTATCCGAAGCTACTGCCCAATACAGACCTTTTTCAATTGCGAGAAAAGCAGATTCTCATCAATTGTTAAATGTAATTATATCAGAACAGCCACAAACTATCGCCTTGATTTTATGTTATCTTCAAGCAGATAAAGCTGCACAAGTTATGGCAGAATTACCTGAAGAAACGCAAAGTGAAGTTGCATATAGAATAGCAACCATGAATAATACTTCTCCTATGGTAATTAAAGAAATAGAATCTGTACTTGAGAGTAAGCTATCTTCTGTAGTAAGAACTGAGATGACAAGTTTAGGTGGAGTAGAAACTTTAGTTAACATATTAAATGCAGTTGATAGAACAACTGAAAAGAATATTACTGAAGGTTTGGAAAGAGAAGATGCAGAACTTGCTGATAAAGTTAAAAGTTCAATGTTCGTATTTGAAGATATTATTTCTCTTGATGATGTATCTATTCAAAGAATTCTTAGAGAAGTTGAAGTTAATGATCTTGCACTTGCACTTAAAGGATGTTCTGATGAAGTTGCAAACAGCATTTACAAAAATCAATCAAAGAGAGCTGCTGCTTCATTAAAGGAAGATATGGAATTCTTAGGACCAGTAAGACTTATGGATGTTGAAAAATCACAACAAAAGATTGTTTCTGTTATTAGAAGGTTAGATGATGCTAATGAAATCATCATTGCAAGAGGTGGAGAAGATGCAATTATCGTATAGTTTAATAAAGAATGGATTTGCAAAACAAGGGGAAGACAAAGTTATTTCAACAAAATATGTTATTAAAAAAAAAGTATTCGAAGATATTGAAGAAGAAATTAATGGAATTGAAGAAGAAGTTATAGTAAAAGCACCTCAAATTGACCCCGAAGAACTTCTAAGACGTTATGAAGATATTGGACAAAGAATAATACAAGATGCAAAAAATGAGAAACAAGTTATTACATTAAGAGCACAAATAGATTCCGGTATTTCAGAAAAAAAGGCTTACAAAAAAGGATATGAACAAGGACTTCAAAATGGCTATGATGATGGATATAAAAAGGCATATGATGAGACAATTGATACTGCAAGAGCAGAGGCAGCAGATATTGTTAGTAAAGCAGAACTGCTTTTGAAGTCCGCACATGAAAATTATTCCAAATATTTGGAAGCTAAAAAAGTAGATGTGTTAAAATTAGCATTTGAGATAGCTGAAAGTATAACACAAAAAGCATTAAGTAATGACGATTCAATGAATTCAATTATTGAGGAAGCCTTTAAGATTTCAAAGGGAGAAGATAATGTTATTTTAAAAGCAAATTCAATTCATGTTGAAGAATTAGAATCTCAAGTTGAAAGATGGAAGATATCATATGGAGTCAAAAATGAAATTTTTGTACTTGTAGATGACACTATGGAACCGGGAAATGCAGTTTTGGAAAAGCCTAGTGGTATAGTTAAGGTAGGTGTAGATACTGGTATGGAACAAATACGAAAAGCAATACTTGGATAAAGGAGTAGTTATATATGTTAGAGTTAGAGTTAGATTTTCATAAGTTAATTAAAAAAGTCAATAATATCTCAACAATATATAGTGAAGGTGTTGTTAAGAAAGTAATAGGGCTTACTATTGAGGTACAGGGCATTAAGGCATTTGTTGGTGAACTTTGTATAATATATAATGAGAAGAATACTCCTGTAAATTGTGAGGTTGTAGGATTTAGAGATGAATTTATTATTCTTATGCCTCTTGATGAACTTATTGGAATTTCACCAGGATGTAAAGTTGTACCACAACACAAACCATTAAGTGTTAAGTGTTCAGATAAGTTGCTTGGCCATATAATTGATGGACTTGGCAATCCTCTAGATTGTGATAACATGTCAATTGAAGGTGAAGATTATCCACTTGAAAATGAGGCTCCAGATCCTTTAAAGAGAAAGAGGATAAGGGACATAATGCCAACTGGAGTTAGGGCAATAGATGGATTTTTAACTTGTGGTGATGGGCAAAGAATTGGTATTTTTGCAGGTAGTGGAGTTGGTAAAAGTACAACGCTAGGAATGATAGCAAGAGAAGCTAAAGCAGATGTTAATGTTATTGCACTGGTTGGTGAAAGAGGTAGAGAAGTTCTAGAATTTATAGAAAATGATTTAGGTCCAGAAGGTATGAAAAAATCTGTTGTAGTTTGTGCTACCTCAGATAAGCCGGCTTTAATAAGAATTAAAGGAGCACTAACAGCTACTGCAATAGCAGAATACTTTAGAGACAAAGGCAAAAAGGTGATTCTGATGATGGATTCGGTTACTAGATTTGCTATGGCTCAAAGAGAAGTTGGACTTGCTATAGGTGAGCCACCAGCAACTAAAGGATATACACCTTCAGTATTTGCAAAGCTTCCTAAGTTAATGGAAAGATCAGGTACATCTGAAAATGGATCAATAACAGCCTTTTATACTGTGCTTGTTGATGGGGATGACTTTAATGAACCTATAGCTGATGCAGTTAGAGGGATATTAGATGGACATATAGTTCTATCAAGAGATTTAGCACATAAAAATCATTACCCTGCTATTGATATATTAAATAGTGTTAGTAGACTTATGAGTCAAATAGCACCTAAGGATCATAAAGAAGCAGCCTCTATGGCAAGAAATCTTTTAGCAACTTATAAGGATTCAGAAGATCTAATAAATTTAGGTGCTTATGTTAAAGGAAGTAACAAAAAAATTGATATGGCAATCAATTATAATGATTCATTAAATGGATTTCTGCGTCAAGGAATTGATGAAAAATCAAGTTTTGAAGTAACGGAAGATACTTTAATATCTATGTTTAAGTAGAGAACCAAATCTGTGATTTGGTGTGAATCACTTAAGCAGACATCTCAAATCTATGATTTGATGATGGTCGCTTACTTTGTGAGCACTCAGCGAAGGTTTGTGAGTCGAGTTTCCTTTACAGTGAATGAATAAAGTCTATCTATTTTGAAAAAAATTATATTTTAAGAAATTCTGAAGGAGTTTAATCCAGAACTCTTAACTGTTAATTGTTGACTGTTAACTGAATTAAAGGGGTGTTCACTTTGGCTGAAAGATTTAAGTTTGGTTTAGATAAACTTCTTGAAATTAGAAAAGAAAAAGAAGAAGAAAGTAAAAGGTTATTTACTGAAAGTCAGAGAGAAAAAAAGAAAATAGAAGAAAAACTAGAAGAACTTAATGAAAATTATCATAAATATAAGGGGATAGCTCCAGACGAAGATATAATATATCAAAAACTAAAAAGATATTATCTTCAAGGAGTGCAAAGTGGAATAAAGTCTAATGAAAAAGACTTGGTTATAAAAAATCAAGAAATTGATAAACGAAGAAGAGATTTAACAGTAAAACAAATGGAAAGAAAAACTGTTCAGACCTTAAAGGATAAAAAATATGATGCATATATAAAGGAACAAGATAGAGTAGAACAAATAAATCTTGATGAATTAGCTCTTTATGCATATGTGAGAAATCAAGACAATGAACAGTAAGCGAACCAAATCAATTGGGTTTGAAAAATACATATAATTTAAGAAACTCCTAAGGAAAAGTGAGAATCGAATTTTTCGTGTGGGCAGCTAGTATTTAATTACTCGAACGTACTTTGTGAGGTTTCAAGCATAACTGAGAATTATACACTGAAAGGGGGTGAGAATAATGGCTAATAGTACAAACAATAGCATAGATATTTTATACAAAAGTTTTAATACGAATGTATCTAGTAAAACTACTTCAGAATTATACAAAGTAGATAATAGTAAAACTACTTCGGAATCTAATACTTCTAAAAGCGAAGATTTTAAAGATGTATTAAGTTCAAAAACAAATACTAAAGATACAGATACTCAAAAAGTAGATGATGTTAATAAAAATGAATCTTCAAATCAAGCTAAAGATACTACTAAAATTGATGAATTAAAAGAAAAGCTTAAAGAACTAGATGAAGATAATAAATCTACTTCTAAAGATGAAGTAAATGATGTATTAAATGAATTACTAAGTTTACTTGCGAAGTTAGGTATTAAAGAAGATGATTTAAAGTCAAATGGAGAAATTAATTCTGATATTTTAAAAACTATGATTGATGGAATTAATGGAGTTAAATCTTCTAACAGTAATTTAAGTAGTGCTATGGAAAAAATACTTAAACTTTTAAAAACTGATTCTGTAAAAGATAGTTTGGATACTGATTCATTAAAGTTAATGAAAAAACTTTTGAATAATTTAAGTTCTAATCTTGCAGATGATAATACTGACGCTACAAAAGAAATTAAAAGTGGCATAAAAAACTTAATGTCAGAAGTATCTAATATGCTAGATAATAAGCAAAGTCAAAATGGCAAAGTATTAACTCTTGAAGATATGTTGAATAGGAACTCTTCACAAGATAATAAAGAAAGTTCAACTGAAAATCAAAGTAATAAGAATGCTACTTCTGAAGCTACAAAAGATACTAAAGAAGTTTCAAAAGAAGATAAATTTTTAAATTCTTTAATTGATGACGATAAGGACAGCTCATTGGATAAAATAAATTTATTTGCATCAAGAACTCAAACTATACAAAATCAAGGTGTTGATACAGCTAGAGGGCTTACAATCAATAAAGCTACTTTTGCAGATGATTTAATAAAAGATGTTAAATTTATGAGTAATAATTCACTTAAAGAATTAACAGTTAAAATTAATCCAGGCAATCTAGGGGAAATAACTATAAAATTAGTGCAAGAAGATGGAGTTATGAAAGCTAATCTAAAGGCTAATTCAAAGGAAACAACTGCTTTACTTTCACAAAACCTAGCAGATATTAAAAAGCAACTAGGAGAACAAAATATTAAAATAGCAGATGTTAATATTGAGCTTTATCAAGATGATACAACTTTCTTTAGTGAACAAGGTTTTGGAGGACAACTTTCAGAAGAGCAAGGAAGAAGCAATAGTAACAATAATGATAATACTGTAAATAATGGAGTTATTACAGCGGAAGAGTTAGTAGGTAATATTACATCTAATGATAATAATCTAGATTTATTTGCATAGGAGGTAAATTTATGGCTATACAAGTTACTGAGAATGTAACGAAAAATGTAACAGACAGAGGAACGCCAATTAGAAAGTCAGGTTCAGAACTTGATAAAAATTCCTTTTTAAAGATTTTATCAGCTCAATTAAGTAATCAAGATCCAACTCAAAATCAAGATTCGAGTGCATATGTTGCTCAAATGGCTCAATTTGCAACACTGGAACAAACAGAAAATTTAAATACTACTATGTCAGATTCTGCTAACCAACAGTTAATTGGAAAGAAAGTAATAATAAATGAAAAATACGATGATGGTACAAATGTTGAAGGGTTTGTGACTCAAGTACAAAAAAAAGCTTCAGGTACTTTTGTAACTATGGTAATTAATGGAAAAGAAGAGGAGATTGATGTTTCAAAGATAACAGGGGTTGTGCAAACAACAGATACTAATACAGTTGCAAATAGTAGAGCAGCACTAAATTCAGATTTCGTAGCTGCATCAGCTTTGGCAGCTGACAAAAAAAATGTTGTTATAGCAGAAGTAGGTACTGATGGTAAGACTACACTCGTAAAAGGAACAGCAACGGGTGCTTATATTGATACTATTAGTAATGCAACAGTAAAAATAAAAGTTGATGTTTTAGGTGCAGATGGAAATACTACTACTAAGACATATGATTATGGAGATATAGTAAGAGCTGGTGATTTAACAGTCGATGAGATGAATGTACAATTACCAACTACAACAACAAATATAACAACTAGTACATCAGGAACTACAACTCCAATAACAACAGGACCATAGATGAGTTATAGAATAATTAATGGACAGGCATATTCGATAGGAAATGTTGGGCAGATTGGTAGTAGTATACAGAATAAGATTAGTAATATACCTAGTTCTAAGGATAATACAAGTTTTAAAGCGGTTTTAGATAATGTAAAAAGCAAAGATGAAGGTTTTACTGTATCTAATCATGCGGCCATAAGGCTTAATGAAATTAATTTTACAGAAGAAGACATGAAACAAATAGAAAAAGGATTTAAAATAGCAAAAGATAAAAATTCAAAAAATACTGTTATGTTGTATAAAAATGTAGCATTAGTTGCAAGTGTTGAAAATAAGACTTTAATAACAGCTGTTGATAAAGAGAGAGCAAAAGACAACATATTTACAAATGTAGATAGTGTAGTAATTTTATAGGCTGGACCTAAAGGGAAGCCTAAACTTGCTGAACGATAGAAGCAAGTTAAATAAAAAAATATGATTTGGAGGAACGTTTATGTTAAGATGTATGTATTCTGGAATAAGCGGAATGAAGGTTAATCAAACTAAATTAGACGTTATAGGTAATAATATAGCGAATGTAGGTACAACAGCATTTAAATCTTCAAGTGCAAGATTTAAAGATATGTTATATCAAAATGCAGGAGAAGCAACATCGCCTACATCAACAAAGGGTGGTACTAATGCTAAACAAGTTGGTCTTGGAGCACAATTGTCAAGTATAAACAAAATGATGGGGCAAGGAAATGCTTTATCAACAGGAAGATCACTTGATGCTTGTGTTGATGGAGATGGATATTTCGTCACAGGTTCTGGTATAGTGAATTATGGAGCTACTGGAATTGACGGAGGAAATCCATTAACTGATACTCATGGCCTTGCAAGTGGTGGAGATATGGATATTTTATATACTAGAGATGGTAATCTTACTTTGGATTATGAAGGGAATCTATTGACTTCAGATGGACGTAGAATTATGGGATATCTAATGACAGATGGACTGGATACTAAAAATAAAGCTGTTAGTATAACAACTGATAAGATTGCTACAGTAGGAGGTAAAGCTGCTACTGTGGATGCTACACATGCAAACTTTGTAGATGCTGATTCAAAACAATTAAAGCCAGCATCTACAGATAAATTAGAACCTCTAATGATTCCTGATCAAGTATGGGTCGGAGCGCATGATATAACGAATAGTGATGGTACAACTACTGCTGTTGTAGCAGGATACCAACCAGTAAAAAAATTCGAAATAGGTAAACAAGGACTTGTTACTGCTATACTTGGAGATGGTAGTAGAACTGCACTTGGACAAATAGCTATGGCAACTTTTAAAAATCCAGAAGGGTTAAATTCAGTTGGAGGAAACTTGCTACAAAAATCATCAAACTCAGGTACTGAAATTATTAGAACAGCTGTAAATGGTAATCTTAAGGCTGATGGAACTATAGATCCAGCTATTGAGGATAATAGTAAAGGCTTTGGAGATTTTATTCAAGGAGCTCTTGAAGGATCAAATGTAGATTTAACAGAACAATTTACAGATATGATTACTGCAACTAGAAGTTTCCAAGCTGCATCTAAAATGATAACTACAGGAGACGAAATTCTTCAAACTATTACTGGATTGATGAGATAGTTTGAAATTTAGTAAATTATAATATAATAATTAGCAAGTTGAGCTTATATTGCTCAGCTTGCGAATATTTATTATATTGCAATGTATATTGCAGAATACACATAATAAAATTCATTATTTAATTATTTTAATACATGGAAGATGTTGCATTTTTAGTGAACAGAATATAATGGATAATTGACCGTTGACAATGTAAAATGAAGGAACAAGATCAAAGAAAAAGTTCGAAATACTAGGGAATTTCTATATGAACTAATAATTCAATTTCAAATGGAGATTGTACCATCATTGTCAGATGTTAATTATGCATTAGAAAGTGTGTATTGTGAACTGGACATTGATTAATTATAAAGAATAAGGGGTGAAAATTTATGATAGACGTAACAGGAATGAACCACGAAAAATTCATACTTAATGCTGATCATATTGAAAAAATAGAAGAGGTTCCTGAAACAATAATAACATTAACAAATGGAAGAAAATATATAATTCTAGAAAGTGTTGAGGAAGTAAGAGCTGCCGTTATAAAGTACAAGAATAAGATATTTACATACAAAATATAAAGTAAAACTTGATTCAGATGGAGATTCATCTCTAACTGAATCTTAGTTGAACTTATAACCTCAAGGGTCACAATGTACCCTCAAGGAGTGCCTCGTCCAGGAACTTAGTGCCACTTATCACAATACTAAAGAGAGGGATATTAGTGGCAGTTAGCTATCGGATAAAAATCAGCATTTTAATTGTTTGAAATAATAAGGAGTGATATTAATGGCTTTTGGAAAAGCAAAAACAAAGGAAAAAGGTGAAAACACTGGCAAAAGTAGTAAAGGGGTTATGATAATCTTATTTATTTTAGGATTAATAGTTTTAGGTTCAGCGACTTTTGGGGGAGTATATTTATATATGAAAACTAGTAAAACAATAGATGCCCAAGAAGTTGTTATAGAAAATACATATATGGATTTAACAGAATTTACAGTTAATCTAGCTGATGAAGGTGGAAAAAGGTATTTTAAAGGGGAATTATCTTTAGGTTATGATAAGACAAAAACAAAATTAGTTGAAGAATTGACAGCCAATCAAGTAGTTGTAAGAGATAGTATTATATTTTATTTTAAAAGTAAAAAAGCTGATTATATAAATGATGTGAAAAATACAGATGAGATGAAAAAACAACTGATTGAAGCTATTAATAAAGACTTGACCAAAGGTAAGATTACAGATATAAGATTCAAAAGTATGATAATTCAGTAGGTGGAAAAATGAATTTTGAATTATTGGCAATGCTTGTAAAACTTATTTTAGCATTGGGAGTAACACTTGGATTAATGTTTTTAAGTTTTAAACTAATGGGAACAAAACTGAGTGCAATTAATAATAACAGATATGTTAAAGTTATTGATAGAGTACAGGTGACAAAGGAAAATTTTATATTAATAGTTAAAATTGGAAAAAAAGGATATGTAATGACTAGTACTGCTGGACATATGGAGAAATTATCAGAACTATCAGAAGAAGAAATTAATATTATTGAAGAAGATAAGAAAAAAGCAGCAGCGGAGATATCTGAAAGCTACAATGAATTAATTTTGAAATTAAGAAAAAATTTTTCTGAGATAGTAAAGAATATAAAATCAAAGGAAGAGAAACATGAAAAATAATAAAAATAGAATAGCATTTACGCTTTTGATGGCTCTCGGAATTATGATGTTTTGCACTATAAATGCATATGCTGCTCCGAGTAGTACAAATTTACCACAATTTAATATATCACTTGGAGATAAAAGTGGTACACCACAAGATTATGTATCAAGCATTAAAATATTAATATTTTTTACGATTATATCATTATTACCATCTATAGTAATAATGATGACATCTTTCACTAGAATAGTGGTAGTTTTCTCATTTCTTAAGAGTGCAATGGGAGTACAACAGGCTGTTCCAAATCAAATTTTGACAGGGCTGGCCATATTTTTAACACTATTTATCATGGCGCCTGTTTATAATGAAATAAATACTAATGGAATTCAGCCATATTTAGAAAATAAAATAACTCAAGAACAAGCAATGGAAGAATCTTCAAAGCCACTAAAAGCATTTATGCTAAAACAAACAAGAGAAAAGGATTTAGAATTATTTGTTGAAATTGGTGGAGTGGATAAAGAAAGTTTAACAAAAGAAAATGTTTCATTTGTTACATTAATTCCTGCTTTTGCAATAAGTGAATTAAAAACAGCATTTCAAATTGGATTTTTAATATATTTGCCGTTTCTTGTAATAGATATGGTAATATCAAGTGTTTTAATGGCCATGGGTATGTTTATGTTGCCACCTACAATGGTATCTCTTCCATTTAAATTAATAGTATTTGTAATGGTAGATGGATGGTATTTGTTGACAAAATCTTTAATACAAAGTTTTATGTGAGGTGAGATGTTATGACACAAACAATGCTTACTGCTATAGTCAAAGATACAATAATAACAGCAGCAAAAGTATCAGCACCTATATTAATAACAGTTCTTGTATTAGGATTACTTATAAGTATATTGCAAGCAACTACTCAAATACAAGAACAAACATTAACTTTTGTGCCTAAATTAATAGCAACAGCTGTTGTTGGAATATTTTTAGGTAGTTGGATGCTTCAAACAATTATGTCTTTTACGACAAGAATCTTTGATTTAATTTCAAAGATTACCACATAAGGGGAGGTAAGCCACTGTGATAGATGTAGCCTACTTCCTTGCATTATTTTTGGTTTTTTTAAGAATAACTTCATATTTTATAGCTGTTGAAATATTTTTTCCATCTGGAACACCTCAAATTATGCAAGGTGTATTTTCACTTATACTCTCATTTGGTATTATATCGGGAATAGATTATTCTACAATGAATGTTATAAATAATGGCTATATTTTGGTATTTTATGCAATAAGTGAAATAATGACTGGGTTAATACTAGGTTACATAACTAATTTAGTTTTTCAAGCAGTTAAACTAGCAGGAGCATGGATGGATATTCATGCAGGTTTTTCAATGGTGTCGATATTAGATCCAACAAGTCATACTACATCAACTTTGCTTGGAAACTTTTCTTATTTCATTTCACTAGCATTCTTTTTTATAGTTGATGGTCATCATGTACTTATAACTATGTTATTTGAAAGTACAAAGATAGTACCAATTGGGAAAACCATAGTTTATCAAGAAACATTAATGGGAGTTATGCAAACTATTTTTAGTTATTTCACATTAGGTGTGAAAATGGCAATACCTTTGGTATTAATAATTGTTATAACAGATGTGTGCTTGGGATTAATTGCGAGAACAGTACCTTCAATTCCAATTATGATTTTTGGTATGCCTATAAAAAATATGTTAGGTCTTATAACATTTATTATATTATTACCATTGTTACTTAAATTAGTAGGTACAGCTATATATAACTTACCGAATATTTTCCGGGAAATAGTGAATTTAGTACCAGTAGTCCCATTAGCATTAATTTTTGCAAGTGATGATAAAACAGAAGAAGCAACTCCAAAGAAAAAATCAGATTCTAGAAATAAAGGTCAATTAGCTAGAAGTAAAGATGTATCAGTAGCAATTACAATGCTTGTTTGTACAATGCTTATTTCTTCTTTATGGGGAATGTTGACATCTGGATTTAAAGATGTAATTATCTATTTTTTTAAGATTCCTATGCTAGAAAATTTCGATAAAGGAACACTCTCTAATATAGTGATTACTGTAACATTAAAAATAGCAGCTCTACTTTTACCTTTTGCATTACCTATAATGATTGGTGGAATTATTGCGAGTTTACTTCAAACTGGTTTTTTATTTACAGGAGAACCTTTGAAGCCTTCTTTTGGAAAATTAAATCCAATATCAGGAATGAAAAATATGATGTCTAAAAGAAGTTTAGTAGATTTAGGCAAAAATATGATAGTAATAACTATAGTATCAATTTTGGCCTATAAGTATATATTAGCAAATTATCAAAGTATATTGGGGATTTCAAACTTGTATTTGCCTACACTCGGAGACGAGGTTAAAAATTTAGTGGTTGGTATTTTTAAGCAAATAAGCTTAGTTCTTGTTATTATTGCAGCTACTGATTATTTTCTTCAAATTAGAATGCATAATAAAGAGATGAAGATGACCAAACAAGAAATTAAGGATGAATACAAACAATCAGAGGGAGATCCACAATTAAAAGGGAAAATTAAGCAAAAGCAAAGAGAAATGGGTATGAAGAGAATGATGTCATCTGTTGCAGATGCCACAGTTGTAATAACTAATCCTACTCACTTAGCAATTGCTATAAAATATGAAGAAGGCGGAAACATGGAGGCTCCAAAAGTTGTAGCAAAAGGAGCAGATTATATTGCAATTAAAATAAAGAGTATAGCAAAGGAACATGAAGTTCCAGTTATAGAAAATAAACCACTTGCAAGAATGATGTATGATAGGGTGGAAATAGATGATGATATACCACAAGATTTATATCAAGGGGTTGCAGAAATTTTAGCAGTAGTAATGAAACTAAAAAATAAGAAATAAGAAACTTAATTTAAATACTTAATTTGAAAACTGGAATGTGAATTCAATAAAAGTTCTCATAAGACTCAAAAGATGATATTATATAGATAATAAGGATAATAATTTTATTTATGGAATTATGAAAGATACTTCATCTATTAGGAAAAATAAGATTTACATTACATAAAGTGAAACTTTTTAGATGGAGTTTTATACTCCAACTGAATTTAGTTGGACTTATACCCTCAAGGGGCACGATGTAACCTCAAGGGTCACAATGTACCCTCAAGGGGTACCTAGTCCAGGAGCGTGCAGCCGTTATCTCTAACTTGAAGAAGAGTGAGTGTTACGGATGCTAGCTATCGGATAAAGTAAGTAATCGATAATTAAGAGTGATAGTGGAGAATGGGAGGTTAAATTTTTGGAATTTGGTAATAAAAGGCTAAATATAAAAAACAATTTAGACGTAATAGTGGCATTGGGCGTTATAGTCATAGTACTTATGATTATAATACCTTTACCTAAGGAACTAATAGATTTACTGTTAGCCTTAAATATAACACTTTCTATAGTTATAATTTTGATTACAATGTTTACAACCAGTGTATTACAACTTTCAGTATTCCCTACATTGTTGCTGGTTACAACATTATTTAGATTAGCACTTAACATATCATCTACAAGATTAATACTTACTGAGGCAGATGCAGGAACTATTATTACAGCCTTTGGTAATTTCGTTATACGTGGAAATTATGTAGTTGGTATAGTTATATTTTTAATTATAGTAGTAATACAATTTATGGTTATTACAAATGGTGCTGGAAGAGTTGCAGAAGTATCAGCTAGATTTACACTTGATGCTATGCCAGGTAAACAAATGAGTATTGATGCAGATTTAAATTCAGGAATGATTGATGAAGCTCAAGCTAAAAAGAGAAGACAAGACCTTCAATCAGAAGCGGATTTTTATGGATCTATGGATGGTGCATCTAAGTTTGTTAAAGGTGATGCAATAGCAGGTATTATTATTACCGTTATAAATATAGTAGCTGGTATTATAATAGGTGTATTGCAAAAAGATATGAGTGCAGCTCAATCAGCTCAAACTTATGTTATTTTAACTGTTGGTGATGGTCTTGTAAGCCAAGTTCCAGCACTACTTATATCAACAGCATCAGGTATTTTAGTTACACGTTCAGGAAGTGCGGAAAATTTTGGAGATACTTTATCAACACAATTAACAGCTTTCCCAGTTGCTACAGGAATTGCAAGTGGTTTAATGATGTTTTTGGGCCTTGTACCGGGTATGCCTAAGCCTCCATTTTTTATAGCTTCTATAGCTATGGGAGGATTAACTTATTTACTTTATAAAGAGGCAGCAGTTAAAGAAGCGAGGGAAATTGTATCAGAAGAAGAGGAAATTATTCAATCTGAACGAAAAGAACCAGAAAATGTTATGAACTTAATTTCTGTAGAATCAATGGAAGTTGAAATAGGATATGGTCTTATACCACTTGCAGATGAAGCATCAGGAGGCGATCTACTCCAAAGAATTGCATCTGTTCGAAGACAGTGTGCTATAGAAATGGGAATTGTGGTTCAACCTATAAGAATTAGAGATAATCTTCAACTTAAGACTAATGAATATATAATAAAAATTAGAGGGACAATGGTTGTTTCTTCAGAATTAATGCCAAGTATGTTACTTTGCATGGATCCAACTGGAGAAAATTCAGATATGCCAGGTATAAAGACAATTGAACCAACATTTGGGCTTCCTGCAGTTTGGATAAATAAGGATCAAAGAGAAGAAGCAGAAATTAAAGGGTTAACAGTAGTTGATCCAACAACAGTTATGGTAACTCATTTAACTGAAACTATAAAAAGTCATTCTTATGAATTGCTTGGAAGACAAGAAGTTAAGCTTATTGTTGAGAATGCAAAAGAAAAATATAGTGCAGTTGTTGAAGAGCTTATACCGGACTTGTTATCCATTGGTGAACTTCAAAAGGTATTACAAAATTTACTTAGAGAAAAGGTTCCAATTAAAGATATTGTTACTATAATGGAATCTTTAGCTGATAATTCTAGAAATACTAGAGATTTAGAGGTTTTAACGGAATATGTTAGATTTTCATTGGCTAGAACTATTTGCAATCAGGTGGTTGATGAAAATAAGAAAATCACATTAGTAACTTTAGATCCTAATATAGAAGACATAATAGCGAATAATACCCAAAAATCTGTTCAAGGTTCTTTTCCAACAGTAGATCCAGATACAACTACTAAAATACTTACAGGTATAAAAAATACTGTGGAATCAGTTTATTTTTACAATAATCAACCAATTATATTA
>Ga0302162_10000262_pt1 | contig 15313 bp, 17 predicted proteins | sample I_Fen_E2_2_FD_193501 | JGI IMG/M metagenome (GOLD analysis project Ga0302162, IMG submission 193501) | Peat permafrost microbial communities from Stordalen Mire near Abisko, Sweden - I_Fen_E2_2 | ecosystem: Environmental > Terrestrial > Soil > Wetlands > Permafrost | place: Sweden: Abisko...
CAGCTAAAGAGTATGGTATCCAAACACCATATAATGAATTTATTGTATATTTACTTCATGCTATTGAAGGAATGTATAATATTAAGGCATGTTAAATAGAAATTTAAGCAAAAAATACTTAGAGAATACTCTAAGTATTTTTTCTTTTAGTAAACTCTAAGTATATGTTTATTAGAGTTTACGATAGAAAACTTATTCAGCTACAGATGTTTCATGTAAATGATGGTTTATATTAATATTGGTATCATAAGAATCATAAAATGCAACCTTTAAATCAATTATATTAAGGTTTTTCTTTAAATCATCAATTTGTCTTGCAACTTCTTTTCGATGGTCAACCATCATGCTTTTTCGAACACTAGAGGTTTCATTGCCTTGCATACATAAATCAATATATTGCTTAATTTCTTTAATTTGCATACCAGTATTCTTTAGACAACAAATTAGTTTAATTAAGTCTAAAGATTGTTCGCTGAACTCTCTGTTTCCAGTTTTATTTCTTGAGATAAATGGTAGAAGACCTTCTTTGTCATAAAAACGCAATGTATGTGCTGAAATATCACATATTTTTGCTACTTCATTAATTGTATACATAGATTAATGCTCCTTAAAAAATAATTTTAAAAATAGCTTGACTTAGATAGAACTCTAAGTATTAACATCAGTATAAACAACAAATTGTTGATTTTCAAGTAATTAATAAAATATAAATAAAAGGAGAGTTATTATGAGCGACAATTATAATTTTAGACAAGTAAAAGGTGATTGGAGAGCTTCAGACATTCCCACGCAAAAAGGTCGATCGGTGGTTATTACGGGTACAGGAGGTTTAGGATATGAAACAGCATTAGAGCTTTCAAGAGCAGGAGCAGAGGTTATTATGGCAGGACGTAACAGAAAGAAAGGAGAAGAATCAATTAATAAGATTCGCAGAAACGTTCCTTCAGCAAACATTCGCTTTGAAGAGCTAGATCTTGCAGATCTTATTTCAATAAAAAAATTTACTAAGCGTATGAATGATCAACGTAAAAGCTTGGATTTACTTATTAACAATGCTGGAGTTATGACTCCGCCACAACGTAAAATTACAGAGGATGGATTTGAACTACAATTTGGAACTAACTTTCTTGGACACTTTACATTAACAGCTGGGCTTATTCCTCTTTTGAAGAAAGGAAAAAATCCACGTGTGGTAAATGTCAGCAGCATTGCTCATCGTGATGGTATCATCGATTTTGAGAATTTACAATCAGAGCGTAGTTATAAGCCTATGGTTGCATATTCTCAATCAAAGCTTGCTAACTTAATGTTCTCTTTTGAACTTGAGCGCCGAAGTGAAAATTTTGGATGGGGAATTAAGAGCATAGCTGTGCATCCGGGAATTTCACGTACGGAATTAATTCCAAATGGAGCAGGCAAAAATAGTCCAATAGGTATTTTACGCCGTGTTCTGGGACCAATAATGTTTCAAGTAGCATCTCAAGGAGCATTACCTTCACTTTATGCAGCGACTTCTCCTAATGCTGAGGGTGGTGCATATTATGGACCTTCTAAGTTTAACGAGATGAGAGGTTTACCTAAATTGGCTAAACCAGCACCTCAATCAAGAGATGAAAAAGTTGCAGAAAGGTTATGGGACGTATCAAAAAATCTGACTGATGTAGACTTTGATGAGATAACATCAATAGAAAATTCAAATTATATATTAAAATAGATTAAATTAATAAACCTCGATTTTTCGGAGGTTATTAGTATAGTTATTAATAAACATGAACTCACTGCAACTTATAGAAGTGGGAGTGAATTCACTACGTATTTACGTTGAAGGTATATATTCATAATAAGGGAGTCTAATCATTCCTTCTTTATATAATTTATAATCTGTACCTTCAAGAGGATCTCTATTATAAACAAAATTTAATCCAATAGAATAAAGTGCATTAGCTAATTCATTGGAATCTTGAGCAACAGTACCTGCCATAAAACCTTTCTTAATTAGATCTTTTGCTTCTGGTATGGCATCAACGCCAACAACTGGAATTGTTTTTGTTTTATCGCCTTTGTTGTAGCCATATGCTTGTAGTGCTTCAATGGCGCCTACTGCCATAGCATCATTGTTTGAAATTATTGCTTCTATTTTACCATCATATTTAAGAAATAATGAACTAATTGCATTCTTAGCACAATCTTGGTCCCAATTACAAATTTTTAATGCAAGTTCTTCAGTTTTTACGCCATTATCATTAAGTGTTGAAATAGAATACTTCGTTCTGAGAATTGCAGATTCATTATTAGTTTTACCTTGTAACATAATATATTGCAGTATGTCATCATTATTTTTATCTATGTTCTTTTTGTCATTATTCCATAAATTTAAAAGAATTTTTCCTTGTATAATACCTCCCTTTTCAGACTCAGTTGCTACAACAAAAACTTTTTTAGAAGCAGTTTTAATATCTATTGGTAGATCTATATTAAAGAAAATTAGAGGTATATTTTTTTCGCTCGCTTTTTCTATAATATCTGATACAGTGCTTTGTTTTGTATCAACCAAATTTACTAATAGAAAATCAACAATATTATTATTAATTAAGTTGCCTATAGTTGCATTTTGTGTGGATTGATTATCCATTGCGTCATAAAAAGAAAATCTGATTCTATTTGGATTCTCTTTTTCAATATTTTCTAAGCTTTGTTTAACTAGAGACATGTATGGATCATTAAAGTTAAATAATAACACACCAGCTCTAGGTGGATTTCCTATAGCAGAAATTGAACTAATATAAAAATTATTTTGAAAAGTACATATTAATGTAGTAATCATCATAAATGTAATCATAATAAGTGTTATTCTTTTTAATAGCTTCATCTTAAGCCTCCATTTAATGATACTTTAATTTAGATTGTGTATAAATAGAAAACTTATTCTAACTAAATTTACAAAATAATAGATTGTAAATTTAGTTAAAATAAAATTATTTAATTATAACTACTTTGTTTATATATAATCTAAGTATAAAATAAGTAAAAAAAATTTGTGTAGCATATACTATGCAAGATATAAGAAGGAGTGGTATTATGGAAACAAAAAAATTTATTTGTCCAAAGTGTGGCGGTGATAGATATGAAAGTGATCAATTTCAAGCAACTGGAGGAAATTTTGCAAAAATATCTGATATTCAAAATAAAAAATTCATCACAGTTAGCTGTTGTAATTGTGGTTATACAGAATTATATAAGGCTCAAACTGAGGGCGGATGGAACATATTAGACTTTTTTACAAACTGAGGATAAAATGAAATAAAAGATACAGAAAAGGTTAAAAGTAAGCTAAAGGTTTTATATTCAGAAAACTTTAGTTTTAATTATTTTGTCAGATTTCTCAGCCAAATTACGAAATGTATCATGTGAGTATATTCATAAAATAACAAATCAAAATACTAGTTTATTTTATGCATATTTATAAATTGAATTTCGTGGAAAGAAGGTCATATTATGATTTCTGATAATAAATTTATAGAGTTATTGAATAACAAACCTGAATTAGGTTTTAAAATAATGATGGAAAGTTATATGCCATTTATATATAAATTAGTATCGAATGAACTTTTGATTATATATTCAAAAGAAGAAATTGAACAATATCTAAGTGATGTATTTTGGGAAGTATTTAGTTACAAAAATAAAATTGATTCACAAAGTAGTTTTATTGAAGTATTCTTATCAACTATAGCAAAGAGAAAAGTTATAGAGGTGCATAGAAGAAATAATAATCAAGTTAATACTGATTATGTATCATTAGATTTACATACTATATCAGAGGATATAGTACGTTCAATCTTATTAAAAGAGAGCAATTCACCATTAATAGATGCTGCAAACTCATTAAATGAACCTGATAGTAAAATAATTACAAGAAAGTACTATTTGAATCAAAACATAAAGGATATTTCCGGGAATAATGGATTTAAAGTTAGTGCTTATGCATGAATATAGGATTGAATAAAACTATACTATTTAGTAATGAAACTAAATAGTTTTTTTATTATATGGAAATAAAGAAGAAATTAAATAAAAAAGCCTCCGAAAAATTGAGGCTTTTTAGAGTTAGATTTTAAGAGAATGCATACTTTATGATATTTATATTTACATTGACCAATTAACTGAATTTTCTGTATAATATAGACGAGCATAACGTAATAATTATTTGTTATGCTTTTAACAATTAAGCATATAGGAGGCGATTGAGGTGGGAAATACAGCTATAATTACAGGTGGTTCAAGAGGACTTGGAGAAGGAATGGTACTTAAGCTTGCGAAAATGGGTTACAATGTTGTTTTAAACTTCGTAAGTGATAGAAGCAAGGAAAAAGCTTATGCTCTTGTTCAAAAAATCAAAATTGAGTATGGAGTAGATGGATTAGCAATACAAGCAGATGTTGGTGATTATGAAGAATGCAAAAAACTTGTGGATGCTGCAATAGATAAATTTGGAAACAAAATCGATGTGTTAGTTAATAATGCAGGTATTGATAATAATCTTAGCTTCTTAAAGTTAACGCCAGAGAAGTATACACGTCTTATAAATGTAAACCTTATGAGTTATATTCATTGTTGTCATCTTGTTATGCCTTATATGGTTGCGGCAAAGGAAGGGTGCATCGTTAATATTTCTTCAATTGGAGGACTTATGGGTGTTGCAGAACAAGTAGATTATTGTGCAGCTAAGAGCGGTGTAATTGGTTTGAGTAGAGGATTAGCAGTTGAATTTGGTAAATCAAATATTCGTGTAAACACAATAGCACCTGGTATGATATGGACAGATATGCTTAGAGGAGCTGATCAAGCAGCTGTTGCTGTTTTGAAACAAGGAATTCCTTTAGGTGAGATTGGTGAAGTTGATGATATTTCTGGATGTCTTGAATATCTTGTTACAGCAAAATATGTCACTGGCCAAACAATTTCTCCTAATGGTGGAATATTAATGCCTTAGTATTAAGAAGATAATTTTATTTGAGAAATAACTGACTAAAGTGTGAATTCACTAGAAAAGATCACTGATAATCTTGTTAAAGGTCTTCAATTTGGATTTAAGATATTTGGTGTTGTTATACCTATAGCTGCTTTCTTTTATTTAGGTGATTCAGCTTTTATTGATATCTTTGGAAAGATACTCCCTGAAAACTCTAATGGTATAGTCAATGATTTAGGTGTTGCACTTTCGAGTACTGTTCCAATTAATTCAATTGTGTCAGCTAGTACACTTACAGTTGTTGGTGCTATTACAGGATTAGATGGATCAGGTTTTTCTGGAATATCTCTCGTCGGATCTATATCTAAAATATTCTCAACTGCTTTAGGCGGTGGAGTTGCAACACTAACAGCCTTAGGTCAAATATCAGGAATATGGATAGGTGGAGGAACTGTAATTCCTTGGGCACTAATACCAGTAGCTGCTATTTGCGGTGTGGATGCTTTTGAACTGGCTAAGAAAAATATTAAACCAGTAGTCATAGGGTTAGTGGCTACTACTTTAGTGGCTATATTTATTATTTAGATTAAAAGTAAGTGTCACACACATAACAAAATCACTTTGAAGTACTATAAAACTATCAAATACAAGCACCTCACTAAATGAATAAATGTTTAGTGAGGTCTTTTTTGTTTCATATAAATTATAAAGCACTTTTTACATTATAATAAGCAATATATACACTATTTATTGTAAAAATAAAGAATATAATAAATTATGAGAAGAATAAGTGGTAGTTAATTATGAAATTATATTAGAGATTAAAAATATAAAGAGACTATCTGAATGCATGGAAGGATGAGAAAAGTGAAATCACTAAAAAATTATAAATCATCACTAATTTTATTAGTTGCAATTACCATTGGTGGAGTATTAGGAATGGTTATGGGAGAAAAAGCAAGCATATTTGCACCATTTGGACTTGGAGCATATTTTGCGAGTGTAGTTGGGCAATTAGGAAGTCAGATATTAACAGGATATATAAAGGTGTTCATTTTATATTTAGTAGTTTCAATTGTATATTACTTTGTATTTTTCACCTTATATGCATACATTGGCGGAAAAAATGATGGACAAAGGAAAATATGGTGAATATCTATCTTTTAATAAGTTAGAAAAAATTAAGGGAAATCATAAAATACTTACCAATGTTTATTTACCCAAAGGAAATGGAGAAACAACAGAACTTGATTTAATATATATACATCAAACAGGAATTTATGTTTTAGAGTTAAAAAATTATAGCGGTTGGATTTTCGGTGATGAGGGTAGCAAGTATTGGATGCAAACTTTAAAAAATGGTCAAAAGCAAAAATTCTATAATCCTATAAGGCAAAACGACACTCATATAAAATATTTAACAAGATTATTACAGATAGAGGAAAACTGCATAAAGTCAATTATAGCTTTTAGTGAAAGATGTACTATAAAGAAAATGGTAGTTAATTCAAAAAATATAAAAGTTATTAATAGAGATGATTTGAATAAAACAATAGGGAGGTTCATACATAATTCGCGTAATATATTTCAAATGGATAAGATTTATGAAAAAATAAAAATATTTTTAAATATTCCTATAAACCTATTTTAAAAGAAACATAGGTTTATAGGAATATAGTTTTATATGGAAATATTTTAAAAGATAACTATGAAAATAGAAAAATAGATAAATATTTATAGGAAACATGAGGGGTTGAGGTGTGTTTAGGTGATGTCATAAAAGTTTAATTTTCATTTTTATCAAATGGTTTAGAGTATAATTGATCTTCAATTACAGACATACTTTTAGCAATTTTTATCCAACCTGCATTTCCTTCAGCAGTGAACAAAGACTTAGGGATATTGGGAGATACAAAAATATTCTCTTTAATATCTTTGAAACCTGTGTTAATATATTTTAAAGTTTAGAGAGGGGCGTTACAAATGAATTATAAAGTTGAAAGAACCAATACAGAAAATTCAAATTTTAGAGCTTTAGAAAAAAAGTTAGATGAAGAATTATGTAAAATATATGGTGAACTACCATCAAACAATATTGTTAAAGACTTAAAAACAATTATAATCTATGATGCAGAAGAACCAATAGCAAGTGGTTGTCTAAAGTTTATTGATGATAATTTAATTGAGGTAAAGAGAGTATTTGTATCTTCAGAGCATAGATCTAAGGGCATTTCAAAAATTGTAATGAAAGAACTAGAAAAATGGGCAAGCGAGAGCAACATTGATATTCTTATTTTACAAACAGGAATAAAACAGAAAGTTGCTATAAATTTATATAAAACAATAGGTTATGTTACAATAGACAATTATGGTCCCTATGTAAATGATGTTTATAGTGTTTGTATGAGAAAAACTATGATAAATGATAATCTAGATTTTCATTTTTGTGGTAAAATATAGTTAATATTTAAATGAAAATTGAATAGGCCCATACTTTTTTTGCAGTTGAAAAACTTTGAATTAGAATAGGAGGACGAACAATGGAAAATTTGGGATTTTACAATGGAGAATATGATTTAATTGAGAATATGAAAATACCAATGAATGATCGTGTATCATATTTTGGTGACGGAGTGTATGATGCTACTTATAGTAGAAATCATAATATATTTGCATTAGATGAGCATATTAATCGTTTTTTTAACAGTGCTGGTTTATTGCAAATTAAAATTCCATATACAAAGGATGAATTAAAAGGTTTACTTAAGGAAATGGTCCAAAAGGTTGATTGTGGAGAACAATTTGTATATTGGCAAGTTACAAGAGGAACAGCTACACGTAATCATGCGTTCCCTGCAAATGATGTGAAAGCTAATATTTGGATTATATTAAGACCAGTAAATATAAAGGATATGTCACAAAAAATAAAATTAATCACTTTAGAAGATACTAGATTTTTACACTGCAATATAAAAACCCTAAATTTATTACCAAATGTAATGGCAGCTCAAAAAACTGAAGAAGCTGGATGTCAGGAATCAGTATTTCACAGAGGGGAAAGGGTAACTGAATGTGCTCATAGCAATGTATCTATTATAAAAGATGGCATTTTAAAAACTGCACCAACAGATAATTTGATTTTACCAGGTATAGCAAGAGCACATCTGATAAAAATGTGTAAGAAATTTAATATTCCCGTAAGTGAGACAGCATTTACTTTAAAAGAATTAATGGATGCAGATGAAGTTATAGTTACAAGTTCAGGTCAATTTTGTATGGCTACATGTGAAATAGATGGAAAGATTGTAGGCGGAAAAGCACCTGAGATTATTAAGAAATTGCAAGATGCCTTACTTAATGAATTTTTAGAAGAAACAAAATAGTAGTTGACGAAGATTTTGTACTAGTTGGATTTAAAGATGAAAATTTATTGGAAGAAGCCATTAAGAGAGATTAAGGGACTAAAATTATTTTGACTAGCATACATTATATTGTTTAAAAGTGAAAAAATAACTTTACGGAGTTTTTAACCACGAGGATTTTATCGTGGTTAAAAATATTGTCTTTAAATAAGAATTTATTTAAGGAATAGTTTGTTAAAACCAAAATTATTGACAGAACCAATATTTCTTAACTTTAAATTTTTCATATAGATTTAAATTTCTTATATAGTCATTACTAGGATCAAAAGGTGAATTTACTTAGGATAATACAAAATAGGTTTCAATATAAGATGTCATATTATCTCCTAAAGTAAAATAATAATATACCGGTATCAGATAACTTGAATAAAATAGTTTTTTTGCTTCGTCTTTATTTTTTTCTAATCCTCTCACCAAATTTTGTTGTTGCCTTAGGCTTATAATAAAACTATCAGCTATAAATAAAATTTGATCTGAGAAGAATACATCTGAAAAAGAATCTTTATATGTAAGTTTATGATTATCTAAATTTTTTCTAATAGTATTAAATTGTTCTATATAATACTCTAAATCTTTATCGATTGATTTTAATTCTTCAGGTGTTGAGCTCTCAGTTATATTCATAACAGTTAAATTTGCTCTTATCCTTTTTATGTCTTGCAAGGTTTTAATAATGTCTTCTTTGTTCTTTAAGTCCTCTACTTTTGGCCCATAGGGTGAAACTCGATTTGTTGTTGGTTGCGCATATGCTATATTAGTCATAGTTAGTGTTATAAGTATCACGAATATTATTAAACGGCTTACTTTTCTTGACATTATTAATTTCACTCCTTTTAGCAATCATTATATTAAATTATTCACTACATTTATTTTAATAAATTTGATCTATACATATCTTTAGTTATTTTTTATATTTTATTCTTCGTGAAAATTAGTATAAAACTTTCTATTTTAGATTTTCTTAAGAAAAGCGAGACTATATAAATAAAAATTCTAATATAATATGTTTTTCAATTCCAAAAAGGAAGAGTTTTGTGGACAATAAATTATAAGGGGTTCTTAAGACAAAAGAAAATATGATGTTTTGGGAAGTTGTACTAAAGACATATGTGTTATAGAATATGAATTAGATGATAGTTTATATAAGAATTGGAAGATAGGAGAAATATATGTTAGAACCTAAAAGAGAATGGAAAACATTTGAGAGTATAGAAGAAGAATTAGAAAAATTAAGAGAATGGAAATTTTTATCTTCAAAAGCTACTGAAGTAAAACAATTTTATTATAAGGGTGCATTTACAGAGAAGTCTGTAGAATGTAACGTTGCTGGGTTTGTTGATGATAATGAGATAATATTAGATATTAATGGAGAATTACATAGTATTCATCCAGACTATTTTTTTGACATGCAAAGAAAGGACTTTTCAAAAAATCTTTCGAGTGAAGAAAAGGAAGTAAATAAAAGTCAGAAAAAACAAAAAGTAGACAAGAAAGAAAAAGTAATAAAAAAGGAAAAAGTAGATAAGAAAGAAAATTTCATAATAGTAGATATAGAAACCCCATTTAGTTTTTCACCTAAAGATGGAATAAGAGAAGTAGCAGCTATAGTCGTAGAAGACTATGAAGTTGTTGATGAATTACATTTAGCTATTATTAATAATGAAGACGAGTATAAAAAAGGATATGGTTCAGGATTAGATAGCATAGAAGAAAATGAAATATTAAGAGAAGAATTTAAAACTCTAATTTCTAAATACAAATATCCAATAGTAGCTCATAATGCAAGTTTTGACAGAAACTTTTTGAATTATTGGAATTGGGTAGATAAAGATCAAAAATTTTATTGTAGTATGAATACAATAAAAGCAATAGAAAAATTAGATAGCTATAAATTAGTGGATTTATTAAATCATTATAATATAAAAGATGGACAAACACATACTGCAATGCAAGATGTACTTGATTTATTAGAATTATTAAAAGTAGTAAAACCTAAAAAGTGGAGTAAATTAGGTGCTAGTAGTAATGAGGGTAAAATAAAAAGAAATTATGAAGTGGATAAGGAAAAAAGAGAAGAAGATAAGGCAAGATTAGAATTGGCTAAAGAAAATATTATAGAAAATATATTAGATAATAAAAGCATAGTATTTACAGGAGAGACTTTGAAAAGTAGAGTAGAATTGTCTGAACTTGCTATTCAATATGGTGGTCTTGTAAAAGGTAGCGTAAGCAAAAAAACAGATATAGTAGTAGTAGGTGAAAATCCAGGCAGTAAATTAACTAAAGCTCAAGAGTTAGGAATAGAAATATTGTCTGAGGATGAGTTTTTAGAGTTGATACATATAAGTTAAATAATAAATTAAACTATGAAGTTTTAAGAGTATTTAAATTTAAAGAATAGGAATTTAAATTAAAACATAATAATTAATAGAACAACAGTAATACAAAATTGAAGTCTTTATTTTTACTTTAACTATATAAATCGAGGTGAAAAAAATGGTAGAAAATATAATAGCCGTTGATAAATTTGACAAAGAAATAGGCGCTATTGAAAAAATGGAAGCCCATTATAAAGGAATATTACACAGAGCTTTTTCCATACTCGTATTTAATTCTAATAATCAATTATTGTTGCAGAAAAGGAGTATAAAAAAATATCATTCTCCTGGACTTTGGACTAATACCTGCTGTAGTCATCCTAGATATGGTGAAAATCTACAAGATGCAATTTATAGAAGGCTTAAAGAAGAAATGGGTTTTACATGTGAACTCAAAGAGGTATTTAGTTTTGTTTACAAAGTAGAACTTGAAGATAACCTTTTTGAAAATGAATATGATCATGTCTTTTTTGGAATATATGATGGAGAAATAGTTATAAACAAAGACGAAGTAGATGATTTTAAGTGGGTTGATATTAATGAGGTTAAGGCTGATATTGTAAATAAACCTGAACTATATACTTATTGGTTTAAATGTTTATTTAATAGAGTGGAAAATGAGCTATATAAATATATAAGTTCATAATAAGTTTGAAAAAGTAAAAAAATTGACTGTTAATAACAGAGAGTTCTAAGCGCTAAAGCACTCAGAACTCTCTTTAGGGTGACAGTCACCTGCTAATGGATTATTGTATTTTACCATTTACCTTTAGTAATATGTGCTACAATTTCTGCTTTTGATCTTTGTTTTATAGTCCAAACTTCATCTTTTGCTTTGTCAAAAGCAGACACACAATTAGGGTCTAGTTTTATATCTATACCTTCCTTACAAAGAGTAGTGATTTTATCAATTAAAGCAATGATTTCCATGTGAATATCATTAGTTCTATCTGATTGATAAATTTTATCTGCATCTTCACTGCTTAATTCAACAAACTTTTCTTTGCCAAGGTTGCATTTAGGGCATTTTTCAGGAGCTTCCTCACCTTCATGTATAAATCCACAAACAGTACATTTGAATAATTTCTTCATACGATACCTCCTAGTAATTTTAGTTCATATATAGTATATATAATTCCACAGTTATTAATACAACCATCTTGTATAAATTTATTTTTTTATTATTTTTAGTTTAACCATGAGGATTTTATCGTGGTTAAAAATATTGTATTAAAATGGGGTATTTAAGAAATAGTTCTGCAGCAAGAAACTTTATAAATAGTAGTAGAAAGTACTATAAAGAATTAAGTATAAGTAAAATAAAACTATATTTTAACAGACAATTGAACTATGTAGTATTATAATTAATTAGTTAATATATATGTTGCAAAAATAATTATTCGTTGTCAATTTCAAAAATCATATAATAATTATAATTGAGTATTGAACATTGATAATTACAACATATATATGATAAAATAATTGATTGAAACTAAGGAGTTGAATATATGGAAAGCTATGAAAAAGACATTAAGATTTTAAAGGGAAATATTATATATACTGAAAATAGCGATTTGTTTAATATAATCGAAAATGGATATATTGTAGTGATGGGAAATTGTATTCATAGTGTATATGGTAAATTGCCAGAAAAATATAAGAATATTAAGATTGAGGATTATGGTGATAGCTTAATAATTCCTGGATTTGTAGATTTACATACTCATGCTCCTCAATTTGCTATAAAGGGAATTGGATATGATAAAGAATTGATACCTTGGCTTGAAACTTATACTTTTCCAGAAGAAGCAAAGTTTGAAGACATATCGTATGCTAAAAAAGTATATAAAGAATTTGTTGATGAACTATACAATGAGGGAACAACAAGAGCTGTTATTTTTGCAACAATTCATATTGAAGCTACAGAGGTTTTAATGGATTTGCTTGAGGAAAAGGGAATAGTTTCATATGTGGGAAAAGTAAATATGGATAGAAACTGTCCTGACACATTGAAGGAAGATAGTAATGAGTCGATTAATAACACTATTCAATGGATACAAAATTGTAATGAAAAATATAAGTTTGTAAAACCAATAATCACACCAAGATTTGTGCCAAGCTGTACAAGCTATTTAATGAAGGAACTGGGGAATATTGCTATGAAAAATAACCTACCAGTTCAATCACATCTATCAGAAAATTTATCAGAAATTGATTGGGTCAAAGAATTGCATCCAGAATGTGAAAATTACGGAGACACATATAATAAATTCAATCTCTTTGGACAAACAAAAACAATAATGGCTCATTGTGTTCATTTAACAGAAGAAGAGATAAATACAATTGCTAAAAATGAAGTAGTAATAGCTCATTGTCCAACATCTAATGTTAATCTATCCAGTGGAATAGCACCAATTAGTAAGTTATTAAGAAAAAATATTAAAATAGGACTTGGATCAGATATAGCTGGTGGAGAAAATTTAAGTATGTTTGCCGTAATGTCATGTGCAATAAGAATGTCAAAATTAAGAAAAGTATGTTTCAACAATGATGAAAAGCCTTTAACGCTTCAAGAAGTTTTTTATTTAGCAACAAAAGGTGGCGGAAAATTTTTTGGAAAAGTTGGGAGTTTTGAAGAAGGTTATGAATTTGATGCTTTAGTAATAGATGATGACAATCTATGGAAAGTAAATAAAGGTAGTATAGAAGAAAGAATAGAAAGATTAGTATATTTAGGTGATAAAAAAAATATAATTACTAGATATGTAGGTGGAAGAGAAATATAATACATACACTTTCTTCAAGACTTAATAAAAATGTGGTTGTAACATGTGGTGATTTGCACGTAAGTCTAGTTTACGTACAAATCACCACATGTTTTTAACTTTGTTCTTGAAATTGCATATTTTGCTCAAGTTCATTTGAATCTGTTAAGAAATCATTTTTTCTCTTATATATGAAATAATATGGTACTTCATAAGCTAACATCAATATCCATCCTATAAGGCTTGCGTAGGCGAAACTTATCATTCCTATATGCGGAACTAAAACATATACAAATATTACTCTAAAAGATATTTGTATAAGTGTTGAAACTAATGTAATCTTCATATTTCCCATGCCTCTAAAGAAGCCTTGTATACCATTTGTGAATGCTGGGAATAGATAGAAAAATGCCATAAGGCCTAAGTAATGAACTCCCAAGCTAACCATGCTTGTATCGTCTGAAGAAACAAACAATTTCATAATTGGTTCCTTTAAACATAAAACAACTATACAAATTAATATCCAATAACAAAATTCTACACATAATCCAATTTTAAATCCATCTTTAACACGTTTTTGATTATTTGCACCACGATTTTGTGCTATAAATGTCATCATTCCATTAGATATACTTTGTTGTGGTGTAAATGCAAAATCATCAACTCTGTTTACTGCATTAAATGCTGCAATAGTAGCAACACCTAAGGGGTTAATAGCACCTTGTATTAATAGCTTCCCAATTGGCTGACAGGATTGTTGCAAGGCTGTGATAGAACCATGTTGAAGTGTCTTTTTCAAAAGATTCATATCTATTTTCATATCACTTTTAGTCAATCTTAATAATGGAACATTTTTATATATGTAAATTATACAGAAAATTGCAGAACAAGCTTCAGCAATATCTGTTGCTAGTGCTGCTCCGACTACACCCATGTGTAACCCACCTACAAAAACAAAATCAAGACATCCATTTAAAATAGCTGCAATTGCTAAAAATTTTATTGGAGTTTTGGAATCGCCAACACTTCGCATAGCTGCTGATACTGCATTATACAAATATGTAAATGGCATTGCAATAAATATAATTTTAAGATAAAGTGTTGCAGGACCAAGGATTTCATTAGGTACCCCAAGAAGGTTTAATATTCCTTTGGAAAAAATCAAACCCAATATTACAATTAAAAGAGAAAAAAAGCACCCAAAAATTAATGTAGTTGATATTTCCTTTTTTAAATCTTTATAATTTCCAGCGCCAAAGAATTCACTCATAAGCACTGATGCTCCAATACATATACCTGTTATTCCTAAAATAACAATGTTCATTACTGGATTAGCGGTTCCAACTGCTGCTAATGCATCTGTTCCTGAAAACTTTCCTACAACTATAGAATCAACTGCATTATAAGTTAGTTGAAGCAGATTCCCGAGTATTAAAGGTATAGAGAAACTTATCAGTTGTTTTGGGATATTGCCTTTTGTCATATCTTTAATCATAATTTCACGTCCTTAGTATTCTTTCATATGCCTTATTATACTAAAGTGATTATGACATCCTCAATAGGTTATTTCTCAAATTCGTTTCATTATGAAATCATTTTAATTTTCTCCATAATGTGCTATGTCCAATTTCTAATCTTTTTTCAACTTTTACTTGATTCATCTCTTCTTGAATCATTACATGTTTTATAATACGAGTTTCAATTTCTTTTAAACTTCCACTAAGATCAACAGGTACCAAAGTAGCGTGCTTATGATTATCACGTTCTTTTTTTAGA
>Ga0302162_10000266_pt1 | contig 15201 bp, 11 predicted proteins | sample I_Fen_E2_2_FD_193501 | JGI IMG/M metagenome (GOLD analysis project Ga0302162, IMG submission 193501) | Peat permafrost microbial communities from Stordalen Mire near Abisko, Sweden - I_Fen_E2_2 | ecosystem: Environmental > Terrestrial > Soil > Wetlands > Permafrost | place: Sweden: Abisko...
ATAATCAACAAACTCTGTTACCGGATTAACTACAGAAGCATTGGGTGTTTCAACAGAACCAACTTCTATTTTCCGACCCACTCCGGCATCCGACGAAATAAAATAATATCCATAGTTTGAATATGAATTAACTAAGTGGGTAAACATTGACTTTGTGCTATCATAGCTCCATTTATTCACACCCTGAGCATAAAACAGTATATAATCACCAGCATTAAATATCCCATCAGAACCTTTATTCATGTAAATGGCCTGTTCGGGTAAGTCATCGATTTTGGGCAACGAGAAATCCTGAGTCAAAACATTCCCGCCATACCCAAATACATGAACGTTGGCCGGATTTATCCCCATAGAGACCAAATCTTCATACGTAAGTTTGTATACTCCACTATCAGTCACCTTTATTTTTACAAATTTGCCGCTAGCCAAAACGGAGGAATTCGAATAAGTATGACTCACTGATGAGATTGTTTTTTGTGGTTTATCTTCTTTTGTTACTTGCATATCAAAAGATTTCAATTTTAATATTTTCCCATTTTGATCTACAAACGGACATAAAGAGATACTCAGGAAAACAGATCCCCGTTCGGTCAGACGTGAAGAAACAGGTTTTACTTCGGAAGGAAGAGAAATACCTTTCGGCACCAAAGCAGCTTCATCATCAGTAAGCGGAAGGTAAACCGGATTTTTCAATTCGAGACGATATAAGAATGCCGGATCACAGTGGATCCTTTCTGTAAAATAGGGTAAATGATTTTCATCCGGGTACAGAGCCCCGTCAAAAGCCATTACCGAAATTGAAGAAGACGCGATTAAACACTTTTCTATACCTTTCCAATTTAAATCATAAGACTTTATTTGCTCACTCTGACCAAATAAAGTTGAAACAGATAAAAATAGAAATGCAAAAAATGCAAGTTTATACTTCATTTAAACAATCACGTTTTGACGCACAATTTTCTTAGAGAACATAGTCACCTTGCGCTTTTATTTGATATAAAAGTCAAACATCTTTTTATCAAAAATAAAACCTTCCAGCCTGTCACCAATAGACACTTTTCCAACACCAACCGGAGTTCCGGTAAAAAGGATATCACCTATTTTAATGGTAAAAAAACGACTAACATACGCTATTAGTTCATCTATCGGAAAAATCATATCGGCAGAATTGCCCTGCTGAACAGTTTTACCATTCAGATCTAACCTAAACTGAATATCCTGAATGTTGTCTAATTCGGATACCGGCAAGAAATTTCCTATAACCGCTGAGTTGTCAAATGCTTTCGAGATTTCCCAGGGCTTACCCTCTGCTTTTAGCTTTCGTTGAAGATCCCGCGCTGTAAAATCAACACCCAAACCTATTTCAGCAAAATATCTTCCGGCAAATTTAGAATCGATATTTTTCCCCAACCGGTTGAACTTGATTATCAACTCTGTTTCGTAATGCAATTCTTGAGTAAAATCAGGGATATAAAAAGGTTTGTTATTTTTGAGCAATGCAGAATCCGGTTTCATAAACACAACCGGTTCTTGAGGAATCGCATTGTTCAATTCCCTGTTATGCTCTGAATAATTTTGGCCAATAGCAAATATCTTCATTTTATTTTAGGCTGTTTGGGAGTTGAATTTTTTTTCTTTTCATTTTCTTTTATAGCGTTCAACCGATTAAACATCACAGCCAAATGCGCATAAATAGATGTATTTTGTACAACTATATTTTCCGGAACACGAATACGAAACGGCGTAAAATTCCAAATAGCCTGAATTCCACCGGCAATCATAATCTCTGAAACCATTTGCGCCTTATCAACAGGAACAGTCAGAACCCCAATATTAATACCAGTCTGGCGTTGTAGTTCCACAAAACGATCAATATGATGAATAGGAACGCGATTGATACTTGTTCCGGACAGCTCATATTTAACATCGAATCCAGCAACTATTTCCAGACCAAACTGTTCAAGCCCATTATCATGCATCAAGGCTCCACCCAAGCTACCAACTCCAAACAAAAAAGCCTTGTGAGAATTAGTGAACCCTAAAAAAGCTTCGAGGATGTCCACAAGCTCTTTTACATCATAACCAACACGTGTTCTACCATTTATATTGACGTACGACAAGTCCTTTGCAACCATCGATGCATCAACAGCTATATTTTTGGCTATTTGGGTAGACGAAAGATATAACTCTCCATCTTTCAGTACCAACTGGGCATAAGCTAAATACCATGGCAAACGTCTCAGAGTTGGCTCTGGAACTTTAAATTGAATAGACGCATGTAGATTGGACATTTCGAACTAAATTTAATCAATTAACCCGCAAAAATAATCATTTTTTTTAAACACCAGCTTACAACTATGTTTAAAAAGCAATGAATGTGTTTTTTAGCTGGCAGACGAATTCGTTATTCAGCTAAATTGATTAACTTTGCACGTTTAATTTCAAATTAAGAAGACAAACGAAAAAGCGTTTTTAATACTTATCCTCAATATATTATGGAGTACAATTTCAAAGAAATAGAGCAAAAATGGCAAGCTTACTGGAAAAAGAACAGCACGTATAAAACCGAAATTGACAACAGCAAACCCAAATTTTATGTATTAGACATGTTTCCGTACCCATCGGGAGCCGGTTTGCATGTAGGTCACCCGCTTGGATATATTGCTTCTGACATTTTCAGCCGCTACAAACGCCTGCAAGGGTTCAATGTACTTCACCCAATGGGATACGACGCTTACGGTTTACCGGCGGAGCAGTATGCTATTCAAACCGGACAACATCCGGCGGTTACCACAAAGAAAAATATTGCCCGTTATAGGGAACAATTAGACAAAATCGGATTTTGTTATGACTGGAGCCGCGAGATTCGCACTTGCGAACCCGATTACTATAAATGGACTCAGTGGGCATTTATACAAATGTTCAACCACTATTTCAATACAAAATTGCAAAAAGCGCAACCTATCGAATCGCTGATTAAAGCATTTGAAACTTCGGGTACAGAAGGAATTCAAGCCTCATGTACTGAAGAAATAAGCTTTACAGCCAATGAGTGGAAAGCTAAAACCGAAAAAGAGCAACAGGAAATACTGCTGAATTACAGAATTGCCTACTTGGCAGACTTAAAAGTAAACTGGTGTCCGGAACTCGGAACTGTTTTGGCAAACGATGAAGTAAGCGAAGGTGTTTCCGTACGTGGAGGTCACCCCGTTGAACAACGGGTTATGCGCCAATGGAGTTTGCGTGTTTCAGCTTATGCTCAACGTTTATTGGATGGGTTGAACACTGTTGAATGGACAGATTCGTTGACCGAAACTCAAAAGAACTGGATAGGACGTAGCGAAGGTGCCGAACTCAGATTTGAGGTAAAAGATCAGGATTTCAACTTTGACGTTTTTACTACCAGAGCTGATACCATTTATGGAGTTACATTCATGGTTCTGGCTCCCGAAAGTGAACTGGTAAAACAACTCACCACCGATAAACAGGCTCCTGAAGTGCAGAATTATCTGGATGCTACCAAAAAGCGAACTGAGCGCGAACGTATTGCCGACCGTAGAGTTACCGGAGTTTTTTCCGGTTCGTATGCCATAAATCCGGTAAGCGGAACTGAAATACCCATCTGGATTTCCGACTATGTACTTTCCGGATATGGAACCGGAGCTATTATGGCCGTACCGGCACACGATAGCAGAGATTATGCTTTTGCGAAACACTTCAATCTGCCTATCATTCCACTTATCGAAGGGTGCGACGTAACTGAAGATAGTTTTGATGCAAAAGAAGGAATCATGATAAATTCCGGTTTTCTGAACGGACTTACCGTAAAACAAGCCATTGCTAAAGCCAAGGAATATATTGCAGAACAAAAACTGGGCAGGGTAAAAGTGAACTTTCGATTGCGTGATGCCATTTTTAGTCGCCAACGTTATTGGGGTGAGCCATTTCCGGTTTATTATAAGGACGAAATGCCTTACATGCTTGATGAAAGCAGACTTCCTTTAGAATTACCCGAAATAGATAAATTTCTCCCTACCGAACAAGGAGAGCCACCATTGGGACGTGCCAAAAACTGGGAAACAGACGATCATTTTCCGCTGGAGCTTTGTACCATGCCTGGGTTTGCAGGTTCTTCAGCCTATTATTTACGCTACATGGATCCGAAAAACGATAAAGCATTGGTCAGCCCGGAAGCTAATCAATACTGGCGGAATGTAGATTTATATATTGGCGGAACAGAACATGCTACCGGTCACTTAATCTATAGTCGCTTTTGGAATAAATTTTTATTTGACTTAGGTCTGGTTTGCGAAGATGAGCCATTCAAAAAACTGATTAATCAGGGAATGATTCAGGGACGAAGTAATTTTGTATATAGAATAATCTTCATATTAAATAATGGAAAAAGATTTAGTTTATTTATTTCAAATAAACACTATACTGAAATTAATAAAAATATTTTATATCCATTTCCACTACATTTTGAATCTTGGTTTTCCAATTTGTATTCAGAAATAAAGCTTCAGTTTGGAGAAAATTATTTAATAAGTAATGGGGTTGATGTTGAGAGTTATTTTGATGTAGCTAAAGAAATAAGAGAAAAGACTTTCGACAATACTGTTGACGAAATATTCAAAGATGATTTAATTAAGAATGAACTTCCTTTTGAGGTTCTAATTCAAAATCTCCATGTTGATGTAAATATTGTTTCGAATGACGTACTGGATATTGAGAAATTCAAGAACTGGCTTCCTGAATACAAAACTGCCGAATTTATCCTCGAAGATGGTAAATACGTATGTGGTTGGGCGGTAGAAAAGATGTCTAAATCTATGTACAATGTAGTCAATCCGGACGATATTGTTGAAAAATTCGGTGCCGATACCTTGCGTTTATATGAAATGTTCCTCGGACCATTGGAACAATCAAAACCCTGGGATACCAATGGTATTGATGGGGTTCATCGCTTCTTAAAACGGTTGTGGAGCTTGTTTTACAAAGATGAAAACTTACTTGTAAACAATGAAGCACCTACAGCCGAAGAACTGAAGACGCTACACAAAACCATAAAGAAGATTACTTTTGATATCGAGAATTTCTCGTATAACACATCCGTTTCGGCCTTTATGATTTGCGTTAATGAGCTATTTGCATTGAAATGCAGCAAAAAAGCGGTTCTTGAACCCCTGTCTATATTGCTGGCTCCGTTTGCACCGCATATTGCCGAAGAGTTATATCATATTATGGGGAATGAGAACACCGTTTGTGATGCCGTTTTCCCTGTTTGCAATGAAGAATATCTGAAAGAAACGGCTGTAAAATACCCTATTTCTTTCAATGGTAAAGTTCGTTTTACGCTCGAACTGCCAGCAGATATGAGCAAAGAGGAAGTTGAAAAAATCGCATTATCACATGAGCAAACAATGAAACAACTGGATGGTAAAACTCCTAAGAAAGTGATTGTAGTTCCGGGTAAAATTGTAAATATTGTTTTATAAAATAATCCAATGAGTTTAAAGTCTATCACAAAAGATACCTGGAGAAACATTCGCGAATACATTGCTATTGCTTTCGGATTATTGATGTATTGTGCTGCATGGAAAGGTTTTCTAATGCCACATCAAATCACAGGTGGTGGTGCAACCGGTGTAGGAGCCATTGTTTATTACGCAACAGGCTTGCCGATTTCAATCACCTATTTCTGCATCAACTTCGTGCTGTTAGTCATAGCCGTCCGGTCTATCGGGTTAGCGTTTAGCCTCCGGACCATCTATGGAGTAGCCATACTTACCTTCTTTTTTGCCGTTATTCCTCAGGCAGTGCCGGGGACTTTTGTGGGCAAAGGCGATAATTTTATGGCCTGTGTCATTGGAGGATTACTTTCAGGTTCCGGCATTGGGATTGTGTTTCTGGCTAACGGTAGTTCGGGGGGGACCGATATTATTGCCAAGGTGGTCAATAAATACCGCAATGTGACCCTCGGCAGGGTTTTGCTCTACTGCGATGTATTGATTATATGCTCTTCATACTTCTTTAAGTTCGGTAGTTTAGAAACCATCGTTTATGGCCTTAGTGCAATGGCAATCACCACCATGTCTGTAGATATGGTGATAAACGGTGTACGCCAATCCGTACAGTTTTTTATTTTTTCCAAAGAATACGAACTTATTGCAACCAAGATAAACGAAGAGGTACATCGCGGTGTCACAATTCTGGACGGGATGGGTTGGTATTCCAAAGAACCGGTGAAAGTAATTACCGTGGTAGCCCGTAAAAACGAATCGATCAAGATATTCCGTATTGTAAAAGATATTGATCCCAATGCATTTATATCGCAGTCGTCAGTCATTGGTGTTTACGGAAAAGGATTTGATATTATTAAGGGCAAATAAGACCCCCAACCCCCTCCCGATATAATCGGGATAAATGGCAGGGGCTACCGAGGTGCGATATGTGCGAAAAGAATCAACATTTTCACGCGGCAAGTGGCTGTATCAAAAGCACGCAAATAACGCAAACAACACAAATTTTCGCAAATAAGATTTGTAAACCAGCATGTTATTTGTTGAATTCCTATTTGATAAGATTGCGTTAATTTGTGCATTTTGCGTTATTTGCGTGCTTTAAAAAAACTTTTTTATTTCTATTACTTGATCAGCATTAATCGATAACAATTAAATCTACTACGATGAAAACATTACTGATAGCCTGTTGGTACCCGACGCGGAAAAATCCGAACTTTGGAGTTTTTATCAAAGAACATGCCCGGGCAATACAGTCATCCGGCAATGAAATTGTTGTTCTTGCCATTGTAATTCATAGAAGCAAAAAGATATTCTCAATCCGATCGTCAGACCGGTTTGACGAAAACCAGATCAGAACTGTAAAGGTTGAAATAAGCACCCTGTTTCGGGATATTGTCTATCACGCCATCCCTTTTCAGTATTGGTTGGTAAAAAGAGCCTTTTACAAAAAGATTTCGCCAAACTATACTCCGGATATTATTCATTCGAATGTCATTTTCCCGGCCGGCATAATAGGTGACTGGTTATCATCGCACCTGAAGAAACCCCATGTAATAACCGAGCACTGGACCCGCGTTCGGAATTTTTCAAAAATGCCTGTGCTGTCACGCTGGGGCAAACAGGCCTACGACAATGCCGCCAAAATTCTACCTGTTTCAACATACCTGCAACAGGAGATCATGGATGCCTTTGATCTGGATAAATCTAAATTCACGGTGGTGGGTAATGTCATAGATTCGGAACAATTTGCATTCAAAGAAAAGCAAAAACATCCGGCTAAAATAAGACTCTGCTCAATAGCAACCTGGGCTAAACTCAAGAACCCCGCTAAACAACCCGAACTGCTTATCAAAGCCATAGCAGCACTACAAACAGAGCTGAATATAAAGATTGAGCTTACCATGATTGGTGGAGGCAATAAAATTGAAGAGTTGAAAACGCTATGCTACAACAAAAATGTAAACGCTATTTTTACCGGCTATCAGCCCAAAGAGGAAATTGCCAAAAAGCTGGAAGAAACAGATTTTTTTGTTCATCCCACACTGATTGAAACATTCGGAGTAGTGGTAGCCGAAGCGCTATGCACCGGAACACCGGTTATATGCTCAAACATTACAGCGCTCAGAGAGCTTGTTTCCGACTCAAACGGAATACTGTGCGAAAATACAGTGAGCGACTGGACACAAGCGCTACGAACTGCATTACACAAAAACTTCGACCGACAGAAAATTGCCGACGATATCAAAGCCAGGTATAGTAAGGAAACTATAGGACTACAGATTGATGCGGTATATAAAGAGATTATTCAAAGCAAAAAGCTTTAATTTCCGCTTTCGGGTGAGCTGGTTATAAGCTCAGCACCCTTTTCTTCCGCAAAACCGATTGCATACATGAGGCTGACTCAAAAGTCTTCTTAGAACGCAAATGACGCAAGATGCGCAAATTAACGCAATCTTGTTGAATGGAAATTCAGCAAATCATATTCAACAGTACAAATCTTATTTGCGAAAATTTGTGGTATTTGCGTCATTTGCGTGCTTTTGATCCCCCCAGCAATCAGGCAACCTGCCCTGCCGAGCTTATCCCCGAACTCAGGTTATTACATACATGAGGCTGTCTCAAAAGTCTTTTTAGAACGCAACTGTATGAATAGTGATAGGATGACTTAAAGTCATCCTATCACTGTCTTATTTGCGAAAATTTGTGGTGTTTGCGTTATTTGCGTGCTTATGATACAACCCCAGCAGCAAAGGCATTATATTTCATCATGCTCTGCTGATGAAAAAGTAGCTGGTATATTCTCTTTTTCCATTTGTTTGGCTCCCCATTCTCTCAAATAACTAATAAATGGGATCAGCTCACTGCCTACTTCAGTTAAACAATACTCCACTTTAGGAGGTACTTCATGATACACTTTGCGATCAATGAGTCCGTCTTTTTCTAATTCCCGCAAAGTTTGCGTTAGCATCTTCGTGGTTATATTGGTAATATGCCTTTTTAGCTCCCCGTAACGTAAAATTTTGTGCATATACAAATACCATAGCAAACGACCTTTGTATTTTCCACCTATTCTTCCAAATGCATAATCTACTGCACAAATTGGTTTTACTAATTCTTTTTCACTCATTTTCTTTAATTATATGCTGGTAATCAACAATAGATTCTTTTTGGTTGCTAAGATACAAAATAGTATGTACTTGACAATAGGATATAAATAAACTAATTTTGTCACGAAAAAAAACAGAAGAATATATGAACAGAAGAACAGCCATTAAATTAGGTATTTTGTCAAGTGCTGTTGTTGCAATTCCAACTTCATTGATGGGTAACACTATTCCCACAACAAATAATAAACAGTCAAATTGCGGATACATTAAGATGGATTGGGACAAAACAGAACTTTACATCTTTACTGACGGCCACATGGTATTGGAAAATCCGCAACCCACCTTTGCTCCTCAAATTGACGCTACCACCTTCAGGTCAGAATTGGAGAAACTACATCTGGGCAACAAAGCGATTGACATGGCCATTAATATTATGGCGATCAAAACAAAGGACAAAACCATATTGATCGACTCCGGATTGGGCAATCATTTCGGAGCAAGTCAGGGCTGGTTACTGGAAAACCTGCAAAGTGCAGGAATCAGTGCGAATAGTGTCACAGACATTCTTATTACCCATGCTCATAGAGACCATATCGGGGGACTTGTCAGCAAAAATAATACAATTGTATATCCGAATGCACACTATTATATGGCAAAGGCGGAATACGATTTCTGGATGTCGGAAAACCCTGATTTTTCCAAAAGCAAACTGACTGACGAACAGAAAAAAGGAACTATAGCTTTCACAAAAAAAGTTTTAAACCTCACAAAGGATAAGCTGAATTTATTTAGCCCCGGCGACACGCTGTTTTCTATCGTAAATACAGAGTTAGCCGAAGGTCATACACCCGGTCATACTATTTACAGCATTTCTTCCGAAGGAAAATCAATCAAAAATATAGTGGATGTATTTCACTCTCCTTTGCTTATTACAAATCCGGAATGGGGTATCGAATTTGATATTGATTTTGAGCAAGGCATCCAGACCAGGACGAAGGTTTTGGAAGACTGTTATACCAACAAACGGTTAATTATGTCTTCCCATTTGCCTTGGCCGGGATTAGGTTACATTGACAAACGGGAAAAATACTTTTGGACTCCGTTATACTATTCCACACCAAACGAAATTAAAATATAAAGCCTCCATGTGGCTGTATCAAAAGCACGCAAATAACGCAAACCTATTGCAGACACACGATGCAATTCGTGCGGCAGCGGAGGTCTAATTACATATTTTCTATGAAATTTGAGATGTCGCTGATAAAATATTTTCGATATTTTTTCCTATTTCCCACACAAGCCAGAGTTTATTTTGTTTTTGCATTGCTTCCAAATATTGCTACAAAATTCCTTTTTAAAATCGATTAATTCATGTAATTTTGAGTCCATACTGCATAAATTATGAATATGTAGACCTTCTCCATAAAAATCATAGATTATTGAAGTACAATACTCCTGGTCGTCATTCTTTTCTTTTCCGGCACGCGATGTAAGCCCAATTGTATTGGGATAGCCATCTTCTTTAAATGGTTGCTCATCTAGTATTAGAATGTTTTTTGCATAATCAGTTGCATTAGCAATCTTTTTTTTATAGTTGATATTGAAATCTTTTGAATAGATTACATCAACTAGGAATTTATCATCAAAAGATGATTGAGTCTGAATTTGAAATTTTGGCTGCCATTCTTTTAATTTTAAAGGTTTATAGACATATGACCAATTCATTTTCTTAAAAAACGCAGCCCATGTAGCCTCTAAGTCCGTATCAAACATATATCCATCAAAATTAATCTTTTCTGTATGAACTTTCTGATTTGATGATATTAATAACTCAGCATAAAGTTCAGCATTCTCTTTCCACGACTTTAATAATTCAATAGTATATTTAGTTTCATCTTTATCAATCAAGGAGCTACAATTAGAACACAGCCAAATTCCATTGTCTATGCCTTTAATTTCAAGTTCGCTTGCTTGATGATTTGCTCTTGGGCCTCCGTTTGAAGCTGCAATAAGATGAGCAGCAACTCCAATGGAAGATGATTTATCATCTTTAGCATTTGGTCCAACTGTGGGTTTCTTACATTCTGGATTTGAGCACAAATATCCAACTCTTTTTGCTAGAGTGTCTATTGTCTTTTTTGAAAAATTTGATCTCATACTTTTTGATATTGTATATATATTATTCAGACTCGCGATTGACAACTACTGCAAATGTACAGACTGGCACGAGAATCGAAGAAAATAATCAAATAAATCAATTATCCTTGACACAGCGCACGGAGAAGCCTTGTGTCTTAAAGTAGTCTAACCTGTCCACGTAGCTCTGGCCGTAGGTCAAGAACCGTCCCCAGGTGGTGCTCGTAGTGCTCTCAGTCGCACTCCACCAGCGACCGAAGAGGCCAATGTAGTTGAACGTACCATCACCATCACGTTCGCCACCCGGAAGGGCCGAAAAGCCGGTTTCGTTTGTAGCACCAGTATTAGGGCTTCCCCAATTAAATGTACCGGTTTCCTTTAATTTACCTCCGGCTACCGCTTCGCCACCCAAATAAGTCGTGAGGGTTGACCATTCGGCATCGGAGGGTACATGCCAACCTTTAGGAGCAATATTGCGACTGTCGGTTGCAGCATACCAGTTGTAAAGTTTGCCATATTTTCTTTGAACATTCGATGCATCATTGTTGTAATTGCACCAAGCACACGTAGTTAAGCTTGTCCAAGATGTGCTATCTGTAACATTGGGTATAGCATCGCCATTCCTGTATTTTGTAGTTCTTAGATTTTCAGCCATCCATGTTTGAGTACCAATGGTAATGGTTTTATATATGTTGCCATCAATATCGGTTACAGAACCGTAAGTCAGATTATGATTAAACGTAATTACAGCTTCAGCATTAAAGAAATCTGTTTCAACACTACCATACATTGTGCCTCCGCTTAAATATTCTACGTAGTCGGATGAAATATCGCTAAATTGTGGATTAATAATATATTTGCCCTCTTCATTAATAAACCCAATCTTATCAGCACTATACACTAAAGCTAAATTTCCATTAAAGGTTTTGGCAACCTTAAATTGTGGGTTGATATACATTTTCCCTTCTTTATCAATATATCCCCATTGATCGCCCGATTGAACAGGAGCTAATTTATTATTAAAAAACAAACAAGCATTAGCAAACTGAGGATTGATAATTATCTTTCCATTGGCATCACACCATCCCCATTTATCATTTTGATTTATCACAAACCATTCACCATCATTCAACATAAATTCAAATTGGGGATTAATGATGTACCTTCCATTTTTCCCAATTACACCGTATTTATTATCAGATGAAACAATTGCTCTGTCATTTGAGAAATCTTGCGCATTATTAAATTGATAATTAATTGAGATTTTTCCATTATTATCTATATAGCCCCATTTTCTTTCTTCATTGGCAACGGCACATTTTGACTCGCTAAATCTACTAACCTGATCAAATTGTGGATTAATTTTTACATTACCATTTTTATCTATAAAACCCCATTTTTTTTTCCCAGCTTTATCTACAGTACTAAATGCTGCAAGACCTTCTGAAAAAAGTCGTACTTCTTTGGCATTCTGAAGTGTGATTTTAATTTCGCCCTTCTCATTAATTGCCGTTGGGGCACCATTTTCTACAACTACCCAAGCCAAACCCTCATTAAATACTGTGGCATATTTGTACTTAGCGTTAATGACATAACTGCCTTTTTCATCAATAAACCCCCATTTGCCATCTTTACCCGATGTCTTTACCAAGGCAATTCCATTTCTGAAAACGGACGCTTCTTCAAATTGGGGATTGATCATAATTTTCCCTTCTTTATCTATATACTCAAATTCATCTCCTGATTTCACAGGGATTAATTTAACTTCAGGAATTCCGCCTTTTCCGGTACACGATGATAATACTACCAAAATAATGGCTACCGATAATAATTTAAAGTGTTTTTTCATTTTACGAATAATTTAAGTTCAATTTTTATCTTTCCAGTTTACGCCACCATATTCTCGGTATTGAAAATCTTGATACGGATACCACCATACTTCAGGAGAATCAAAACTTGACATTGCAACAAAATGATCAGCTACTCTTATGTAATCTTTTCCTTCGAGTTTTTCTTTGTCTATTAGCGTTAAAACTGATTTGTCATCGAATAGCCTTATGTTGCAATCTTTGGTTGCATGGTTTTCTCTGAAACTTTCAAAGAAGTAATTCAATGATTCATTGTTTATTTCTCCTCCTTTATATAAGACATCGAAATTCTCAACTTTTGGAGAATGATTTGTTTTTAAAATCTCATATACATTAGGGTCTATCTTTTTTTGAATAATTCTTTTATTCTCATGTACTAGCTTTCGTTTAAGATTATAGGAATTCTCGTCTCTGTACATTTGATAGAAATTAACGTCTCTATCTGTAAGTGAATTTATAAGTTGCTGTTTCTTTTCTGGAGAAAAACTTGCTCCGAAATATATTCCTGTCAAAGCAGATGAATGATAATCTTTCAATTCAAAAGAATCAAATATTAAACGAATCTCGTTTTCATAACTCCAGTTCAAAGACTTTGTGGCAAATAGCTTTTTTAATATGACGTTTTCTTCTTTGATATCTAAACAAGTGATAGTTTGAGGTTTTGGTTCGTAATCAACTTCAAGTTCACTCACTGTTTTGGGAATTAAATACTTATCTTTAAGTTTTGCAGTGTCATATTCTATACAGAATCCTTTATGAGAATTAGCGTAATGAGCCCACATCAACTCGTCTGAGAATGTGGTCGATAATGAGTATATTCCTAATTTATTTTTGAGCTCTCTAATTTTTTCAAAACTTTCAATAATTCCCAAGGAATCGAAATTAAAAGTTTCACCTAAAAACATTACAAGTTGTGTGATTTCCTCATCATAAATCGCTTCATAAGGATCATTCAAATTAATGAACGGTGCGGCATATATTTGATTTTTTAAGAGTGTCTCTAAATCTCGTTCAAAATCGTTTTCAATGCCTCTATATTTATATGATTTCATATGCGTTATTTTTACACTTCCCGTAATGATTTATATCAATACCTTGGTGTCCCTAAATAAACTTTAGTTTTTTATTATTGTGCATTATTTAGCATAGATGCTCTTATTTAAGCCATCTATTTTTCCCATTACTCGCTCCAAAGGTAAAAACTATTATTTGCATTAACAAGAATTGTTTATTATTTCTCTACTTTACATAATGCATATAACTCCAGACGAGCTTCAGGGCAGGGAAAACAAGGCAAAAGCCGGTATAGTTGCCCGGTTAGTGATAGGATGACTGAGAGTCATCCTATCACTGTCTTATTTGCGATAATCTGTGGTGCTTGTGTCTGTTGCGTGCTTTTGATACAAGACCGTCTCAGTTGCATAAAACCGCGTCAGTTGCGCGCGAATGATGCAGGCCTTTAGGGGATAGATACAAAACAGTCATCCGATGACCCGGAGTCATCGGATGACTGTTAGCTGGAAAAAGCAGATTGCTGCTGAAAAATAATCTTTACGGCACTAATCCAGTCTGTATATTACTCCAGGGACCTGTTTTGCCATTCCGGTTCACCCAACGGGCAAATAGATAAACAGTTTTACCACGGTCTTGGAACTCAAACTGAAGAGCAGCATGCGAACGCGTGATATTGGCAGTTTCATTACAATCGGCTGGAGTAGCCGGAGCGGTTCCGCCTACCTGATAACGCAGTTCACAAAACACCACATTATCCGGTTTGTAATGCGTGCCCGGAGCCGAAGAATCGGAATAAATTACATGCAAAGCTCCACTCCCTTCCGATGTCAGTACCACTATCGGCATAGTACTTGGAGCAGGTGTAACGGCTCCTCCACCCGCGCTCTCGTTAATGTAAAGCGCTTCCTTTTCATCCGGTGTAATGGCATCATTGTTCAGCAAGTAATGCTTATACAAATCATTCAGATCGGCCTTCACCACTTCCCACGCTGTATTCCGGGCAGTTGTTGCTGCCGGACTGCGGGTTATAGGATTACTGGTTGTGGCATACTTTGCATCGTAATTGGTAAAAGAAGCGGTCAGCTTCGTTACCATGGCATCGGGGACATCCCACTCTTTTGCTTTTGCGGTTACTAACTTTACAGCATTAGCTGCAAATTCATGTTGAACACTTGGTCCAAACGGAATACTAAATGTTTCTTGACTCATGTTTTTTCTTTTTTAGTTGTCCGGCGAAGGACAAAGGTTAATTAATTATAGTTGACTGATTATATGGATATTTACATCCATTTTATTCGCTATATAAATGAATATTTAAGTTTGTACACTATGAATTTTAATGATTAAAGTTTAAACTTGCATCATCAAAGTTTAAACTTGCGTCACCAAAGTTTAAACTTGCGTCACCAAAGTTTAAACTTGCATCACCAAAGTTTAAACTTGCATCACCAAAGTTTAAACTTGCATCACCAAAGTTTAAACTTGCATCACCAAAGTTTAAACTTGCATCACCAAAGTTTAAACTTGCATCACCAAAGTTTAAACTTGCAT
>Ga0302162_10000269_pt1 | contig 15182 bp, 9 predicted proteins | sample I_Fen_E2_2_FD_193501 | JGI IMG/M metagenome (GOLD analysis project Ga0302162, IMG submission 193501) | Peat permafrost microbial communities from Stordalen Mire near Abisko, Sweden - I_Fen_E2_2 | ecosystem: Environmental > Terrestrial > Soil > Wetlands > Permafrost | place: Sweden: Abisko...
AGAAATGAAGGTCATGCTTTTGTGGAGGCGTTACATCAGAGGATTTAGCTGTAGATATTTCTTCAGTAGAAGTTGTTCCATTTTTGCTTGTCCTAAGCTTGTCTTAGGAACATGCGGAAATGGGTACAACTTCTGCTGTTAGAAATTCACAGCTAAATCCTCAGTAACCCGAACAAATGCATGACCTTCATTTCGGTAGTTTATTCAATTAACCCTAATTTTCACTTTGGGTATCTATGTTGCGCAATACTCTTAATTGTGGACTATTATTTACATTTCATTTAGCATCCAGATAAAGAAGTTTAAGACTCCAGCATATATAAGCCAAATTAAATATGGGAGGAGCAATAATGCAACTTTCTTTCCAGCTTTTTTGTAAAATCTTTTTATTGTTAATATCACAAATAAAATCAGCAATACAAGCTCTAAAAATGCCAATCCGTATAGCTTAAATCCAAAGAAAATAAATGTCCATAAGAAATTTAGCAATAATTGTATAGCATAAACAAACAGTGCGGAGCTTACATCAATATTATAATATTTTAGTACGTATACCTTATATGAAGCTATTCCCATAAGTATATAAAGTATTACCCAAGTAATTGGAAATACTATTGATGGCGGAGCAAAAATAGGTTTAATTAAATCTCCATATATTAAATTCATATTAGGAATGAGTAATGATGTAATTCCACCAAATAAAAGTGGAATTCCTATTGATATAATTAATGGAATAAATCTGATTTTCTTCTTTTCTCTTGATTTACTTATCATATATTACCACCTTAAGTTTTAAAATTTCTCATTTCACATAAGGCATATGAACGAAAATAACAAATCCAAAATAGACTAGCATATTGACTTGTTATTTTTTTGATTATGCCTAACTAATATAATATATGTGAGTCCACTTAAAACTATGTATCCTTAATAATAAGTAATTATTTCATAGAAATATATATATCTGAAAATTCAACATCTATCTTTTCTTCTATTGGATTTGTTTCCCAATCTTCATGAATAACTTCACTGCTATATGGTTGTTTCGCCCTTGGCATAGTAATTATAAATTCATTTCCATTACTATTTGATACCAGTTTTATATTTCCACCTTGAAGTTCAATCAAAGCTTTAGTTAAAAATAATCCCAGCCCACTTCCCTCTTTAAGCCTATTAAAAGCTTTATTCAATTTGGTAAACTTATCGAAAATATAAGGAATGGTTTTTTTATCTATTTTCAGTCCATCATTTGTGACTTTTATAATCACATCATCATCCACGCAAGTACCTACACTAACATTTATATTGCCATCCTTTTTACCGTATTTAACAGAGTTCGAAAGTATGTTTAATATGATTCTTGTAATCATTTCTTTGTCACAGTTAACATAAATTTCTTCCTGGTCCGCATCAAAAGTTAATGTATTTTCAATTAATTGTATGTATTTATTAGAAGCAATGGATATATTTTCTACAAGTTCAACTATATTATGTATTCTTAACTCCGGGATTACATATCCTTCTGAAATTTTATTTGCATCTATAAAATTGTTAATTGTCCTAATAAGTCTTAAACAATTTTGTTTGATAATCTTTCTATTCTTATTAATAGAGTTTATATTATTTTTGTTTTTATTTTCTTTTAAGTAAATTTGATTAACTTGTAATGCAGAGAATATTATATTTATAGGTGTTTTTAACTCATGAGAAATGTTTGCAAAAAATTCTTTTTTAATTTCATCTTCTTCTAAATACTCTTCAAGAACTTTTCTTATCTTTTTATTCTCATTTATTTCACTCATATCATGAATATAAAGGATTTCACTTTTTTCATCTATACAAGTTAAAAATATCTCAACTTCTAAATTTGTATGCTTAATTTTTGCAAAATGAACATAATTTCCTGCCTTCTTTATGTCTGATAGTGTAATATGAAAATACTTATTAATAAATTCATTCAAATCCATTCCTAAAATTTCAGCGTTTTCATCACCCAAAGTCTCTAATGCTCTTTTATTAATATATTGGAGCTTATTAAGATAAAATAAAAATACACCACCATAAATAAAATCTATTAATTCATTGTTCTTATCTTGGCTTTTCCCTATCATTACATTAGTCTCATTTAGTATTGTATTTCTCTTTTTCAAAATTGAATTAAGTTCTTTTTTTGTTTTTGTTGCTATTTCTATATTATTATTAATTCTTTTCAATGACCTATCTAGTACTTTACTTATTATGTAATTATAAAATTTATAGAAAGTAAAACCTTTTATAAATATTATAATCATAGCAAATTCATTATATCCAAGAGTTAAGCATAGTAATCCAACATAACAAAATAATATCGCAAATATATATAATATTACTTGTCTAAATTCACCAATAGAAAATTCTTTCCTATTCCTCTGCATATTTTCCAAAGCAGATATACTGGCTCCTACACTCATTATAATACTTACTACAACACTGCCTATAAAAAAAGATAATCTATAATCACTGGACAGCCTATGATTTACTTTAAACACAATAAACAGTATTATAAATAATGTGAAATAAAAAATACACATTATTATACTTTTTAAAGTACTATTTTCAAATTTAAAAATATTTTCTATTTCGCAGCACTCTAAAGTAGCTTGTATACTAAATAGAAAAACAAAATAAGTTATTGATTGATTTTCAAACAAAGATATGATACCAATAACATTCAAAATATTTCATAAATGTCTTATCAACAAATTTTATTCTTATCATATTTATATAAATGAAAACCAAAATCATTGCCACTGTTATTATATTATTTAATAGAAAATAAATATTAAAATCCTTCACAAGAACAGTATATACAATTAATAATATAGCTCCAATAATAGTATTTTTTATATTATTTAAAAACAAGAGACTATTATTATTATACATGTCTACTCTCCTTTTTTGAATTCCATACTTACAGTTGTTCCTATATCTTCATTTCTTTTTATTTCTATATTTCCACCTTGTAATTCGACTAACTGTTTAACTACAGAAAGCCCTATTCCAGTTCCACTTTTACGGTCCGTATTATAATTTTCACCAACTGAATATCTATTAAATGCTTTATCTATAAATTTTTTTTCAATTCCACTCCCACTATCTTTTACGCATATATTAACATTATCATTATTATCAGATATTATTACATATATTTTGCCACCACTAGGAGTAAATTTCACAGCATTTGAAACTAAATTTAAAATTATTCTAAACATAAATTCAGTATCTATATCTAAATAACATTCTTCTGTATTAGTATCAAAAATTAAATCCACATTACTCCATTTCACATAATCAATTAATGACATTACATTGTCTTCAATAATTTCTACTACATTCTTATTTTCTAATCTTGGAACTAAAAAATGAGAATTTATTCTTGAATTATCTATTAAATTATTGGTTAACTTAATTAATGAAATACAATTTTGTTTTGATATATTATTATATTTCTTTAATACTTCTAAATCTTCCTTTTCAATATAAATTTTCTCAACTTGCATTGCTGAATAAATTACATTTATTGGTGTCTTCAAATCATGACTTATACTTGAAAGAAATTCTGTTCTAATATTCTCTTGAATCTTTCTATTTTCAACTTCTTTTCTTATTTCTTCGATTTGTACTTTTGAGGTATTATCTTTAATTAATATTAATTTCTTTGTAGAATCTGAATAAGTGGCTAAAAATTTAGCTTCTACAAACTTTTTTTTATCTCCCACATAAAAAATTGCATTATAATCTTTATTTTCTAAATTGATTGGAATAAATTCCATATATTTATTTACTTTTTCATTTATTATGTCTCTTATTTTAGAAATACCAGCAAATTTTAAAAATTGTTTATTTACGAATAAAATTCTATCGTTATCAGCATTTAAAATTATAATTGGATGAGGCATAAATCTAAAAAATGTTGAGTATAAATATTCCTTACTTTTTAATATATTTATTGATTGTTCTAATTGCCTATTTCCAACTACTATTTTATCATTTAATTTATCTAATTCTTTATTTTTTTCATTTAATGAGTTAGATAACGTTTTATATGGCTCTTTTATGAGTTTTATAGTAATAACATTCCAAGCTATTCTGAAGTTTATTAGATGTATAATTTCAATTAATATATTACTTATGTCTTTATTATCATTATAAAATCCATATATATTAGTCATTAATATTATTATTGTAGAACCTATATAAATGTTTAAAATATTCCATCCTTTTATTTTTGAATTCACTGATTTTTTCATATTTAAAATTATCTTTACAAATAAAGGTACTTCAATAATGAAATATATTATCTTTATAAAATTATTAATCATCTCAGAATAATAAATTAATCCTAAGATTGCAATAATTAAAATAAGTATACCGTAGTATCCTTTATTTAATTCTTTATTTTTAATATAATACTCACTTAGTGCATAACTAGTGAAAGTTTCTATTAATAAAAAACTTTCTTTACTAAAATCTATGTATATGCTAAATTGACTTAAAACATCTCTTTCATTAATGCTTATTATAAATACAATGATTGATATAAAAATAATTAATAAAAAAAATGTAACTGTAATTTTTGAAACACATTGCTTATATAGTTTTCTTACCTGATGTATTAATACAAATAAAACTATACTTAGGATTATGTAATAAATTCTAAAAATCAGAGGTATATTTATCTTTTGATTATAGAATATAAAATTTAACATACAATATGCAAGTATACTAGTTATACAAATATATATAGCCGTATATTTATTTACAAAAAAACTAACTGGTAATTCTCTATTTTCTTTCATTTTTCCCCCTGTCCTATGAAAATCATATCAAAATTACAATTTTATTATATCATTTATTCTTATATATTACTTTATTCCACTTAAAATGTATATATTGATAATTATATTAGGCATATGACATAAATTGAATGTGCATTATAAAAAGAATAGCCATTAAATAAAAATATTTGGCTATTCTTGATAATTATATTAGGCACAATCAAAAATTTAATGACGCACTATTCCACTCTGCCTTAACTTTTCTACAAATATCACTATTAGCTTACTCAATACACCCTTTAATAGTAAGCCCGTAATTAATGAAATAAACATGTATATACTTAATATTACTATATCCTTAAGTAATATTGAATACACTATTCCTGCCATAACTTGCCTCATTCCATTTATAGCATATGTGAATGGTAAAAATGGAAATAACTTTTGAAATAATATGGGTGTTACTTCAATTGGAAAATTTCCACTTGCGCCAGCCATTTGTAGTACTAGTATGACTATAATAATTGCTTTTCCCACATCATGCAATATGCTAGCTGCAGTATAAATAATGGTAACAAATACAATACTAACAAATATGCTAAAACAAATATACATTATTGGGTGAATTGCATAACTTTTTAATATAAATAAAGCTCCTATACTTGCAACTATTGCTTGACATATTCCAAGTGAAATAAATAACAATAATTTTCCTAGATACATTTCATAAGGTCTAATATTTATTCCATCTTCAAATTTTGGTGCTTCTAATGATAATAAAGCAGATGCTAATAACCCTCCAACCCATAAACAAAGTACTGTATAAAACGGTGTAGCTGCTGATCCATAATTAGGCCATGAAAATAATCTATTATCTTCTATTTCAACTGGACTTGATATAAAATCACTTTGATTTTCCCAGCTATTTGTTATTATATCTAGCAATTCATCAATTTTATCTTCCTCATCCATATCTCTGAGCTTATCTGCCAATTCATGAATTTTCTCTTTAGCCTCTGGCACTTTTGCTTTTAATTTATTTAATTCATCATTAGATAAACTTGTGCTGTCCTTAGAAACACTTAAAATCTGTTCAATTTCAGGCAATGTATCTCTCCCTTCTTTAACTAAGGTTAATCCATTCTCTAAAATTTCTCCAATTGAATCAAATCCATTTTCAACGGCTGGCACAATCTCCGAATCATAACTATCTGTAGTATCTGCAACTAAAGTATGGACATCATCTATTACTTTTATTGTATCCTTAAGTGTTTGAGTATCTAATCCTTCACCATTATCTAATTTTGTGACTTCTTCATCAGATCTATCAATTAATATTCCAAGTTTTTCATCAATAACATCTAATTTATCAATTGTATTTGAAATTATTTTACTTGTATCTTTCAAATTATCTTGCATACTTTTTAATGCTTTCACTTGATTATCAATTTGTGATTGTATTGATTTCACAGCCTCTGGAGTTTGAGCATTTTCATCAATTGAAGGCATTTGGATTTCCATATTACTTACATTATTTATAAACTTTTTTAAACTTTTAAGTTTAGACTTGCTCATGCCAACTGTTTCTTGTGTTGCTTTAGCAGAATCATATACTACTCCCAAAGTTTTTTTTGCAACATCCGGTAATATGTTTTCATCAAGGTTTTTAAGTTCTATACTTGAAGTATCAAGTATGTTTTCCGACATAACTAAATCTTTTTTTAATAATGGAGATATATCAGATAAATCGCTTTGTGTTTTATCTAAAACCGATTGGCTATTATCTAAAAAATCATTAGTCGAATCCAGAGTATCAGATACTGTAGGAATCATATCATTAGTCTTGTCCAATACTGTTGAAAGGTCTTCTGTTCCTTCAATAGCTCCATCTAATAACGTTTCGAGTTCTGACATATTCTCATCTAGCTCATAGATGTTATCAACTATTTTTCTGATTTTTTCTCTATTTTCCTGTATGTCTACTCCTTTTTCATTACAAACTCTAAATAATACACCCGAAATAGTTTTTATTATATTATCATCTATTTGATTTTTGATGTTTTTTATTCCTGAATCTGTCATTTTAGGAGCTATTGCATTTTTCTTTTCATTTACGGTATATATTAATTTGGGTTTTACAACATTCTTAGAAACAAATGATGTAGCATTTTCAGAAAAATCCTCGGGTATTTCTATTGTTGCATAATATTTTTCTAATAATAAATCTCGCTTCGCAATTTCTTTATCATTTAGAAAAACCCATCCTAATTTATCATTATCCTTAAGATTTTCAACTAATTCGTTACCTAAATTTATATCCTGTTCTTTAAAAACTGTCCCTTTATCCTCATTTATAACAACAATTTTTATTCCACTAGTATTCGCATATGGATCCCATGAGGCATCTATATTTATTAGTGAATATAACGACGGAATAATTATAAGGACTATAATCATAAGTATTGCTACCCAATTAGTACATATTTTAATCATATCTCTTTTATAAATTCTAAATGCATTCTTCATAATTTAATCCCTCTGATATTACTATTTAATTATCAATGGTCAATATTTGAAAATTGAGTATTGAACATTGACAATTAGTACTTTAAAATCACCAATTTAATTTAACGTATCAAGTGAAACTTGATTCAGGTGGGGTTTAATCCCCATCTAAATCTTAGTTGAACTTATAACCTCAAGGGTCACAATGTACCCTCAAGGGGTACCTCGTCTAGAAGCGTGCAGCCGTTATCTCCCAGTTAAGCAGATAAGTGAAAGTCCAAATCCATGATTTGGTTTATTGAACTTAGTTAACTCATTCATGAGTTAACCTCATTAAAAATAGATTTAGTGTGAATCGCTTACTCCTCTGACGTTAGGAAGAGGAGTTTCATATAAGTGGGCGTGTTACGGATGCTAGCTATCAGATAAATATAACTTTGGAGTTTCCATCTATGTTATTGTATTAACTGCCCATGATTGAACTTTCTTTCAATTTTTCAACATACTTTCTTCTTTTTTTATTTGTAACTTTTTTAAATAAAATCCCTATAATTATTGATATTATCATAAATACACATAAGACAATACTATCTCTCATTAATATTGAATATATTATTCCCGCCATTATTTGTCTCATTCCACTTATAGCATAAGTAAACGGAAGTAATGGAAATATCTTTTGGACAATTGATGGATTAACTTCTATAGGAAAATTACCACTAGTTCCAGCCACTTGTATTACTAGTAATACTACTCCCATTATTATTCCTCCATATCCCCAGACACTTACAGCTGTATAAATTATAATTATGAACACAACACTAACAAATATAGAATACAATACAAACATTATTGGGTGAACTGCATAAGTATGCAATATAAATAAAGCACCCATACTAGCTACGATTGCCTGTCCTATCCCTATACATAAAAACAATAGCATTTTACCAAAATATATTTCATTGTGTGTTGGTTTTAACTCTTCCTCCAGTGGTTGTGTTTCTGTTTCAAGTATGATTGAAAGCATATATCCTCCAATCCAAAGACAGAGAACTGTATAAAATGGTGTAACTGTTGAACCATAATTAGGCCATGAAAATAATCTATTATCTTCTATCTCAACTGGGCTAGATAAAAAATCACTTTGACTTTGCCAGTCATTGGTTATCATGTCTAATAATTCATCAATGTCCTCTTTATTATCTATCTTTTTCAGTCTTGCTGCTAATTCATGAACGTTATCTTTGATATCAGGGAATTTTTCTTTTAATTTATTTAATTCATCATTAGATAAATCTGCTGTAGTTGCAAAAGTATCTAATAGTTCTTTAACATCCGGCAAAATATTTTCCCCTTGAGCGGTCATGTTTAATCCATGATCTGAAATTTCTCTAATTGAATCAAAGCTACTATTAATTGCGGGCATAATCTCTGAGTCATAACTATCTAAAGTATTTGAAACTAAAGTATGAGCATCATCTAATACCTTTCTAGTCTCTGTAAGATTTTGCGTATTTAATTTCTCACCGTTATTTAATTTTGTAATTTCTTCATCAATTCTATTAATTAATATATCAAGTCTCTCATCAATAATATCTAATCGGTCTATTACATTAGAAATTGTTTTACTTTCTTCTTTTAAAGCATCTTGTGCATTTTCTAATGCATTTGCTTGCTTATCTAAGCTTTGTTGTACTTTTGCTATTTGTTCTGAATTTTGAAGTGATTTATCAATTGAAGGTTTAGAAATTTCTATATCACTAAATTTATTAATTGATTTCTTTATACTCTTAAGTTTTGATTTAGCATCATCAACACTTGTTTGCGTTGCTTTAGCGGAATCAGCTGCTGTTAATAATGTCTTTTTAGCTACTTCTGGTAATATATTCTCATCAAGATTTTTAAGTATTACACTTGAATTATCAATTAAGTTTTCTGACTTAATTAATTCCTCTTTGATTCTTGGAGTATCATAGTCTAAATCACCTTGAGTTTCATCTAAATAATCTTGAGTTTTATTTAGAAATTCATTTGTTGCATCAAGGGTATCCGATGCTATCGGTATAATCTCATTCCCCTTCTCTAATAGCTCAGAAATGTTTATTGTTCCATCAATAGCTTCATCTAATAATGCTTCAAGTTCTGGCATATTTTCATCTAATTTATAGACTGAATCTAGTATATTTCTAAGCTGTGGTCTATTTTCCTCTATATCTACTCCCATTTCATCACATGTTCTAAGTAATATTCCTGAAATAGTTTTTACTATATTATCATCTAATTGACTTTTAACAGTTTTTACACCTGCATCTGTCATTTTAGGCGCTATGGCATTTATCTTTTCATTTACTGTATATATTAACTTAGGCTTCACAATATCTTTTTTAGCTATTGTCGCGACATTTTCTGAAAAATCTTCTGGTATTTCAATTGTTGCATAATATTTTTCTAATAACAGACCTTCTTTAGCAGTCTCCTTATCAACAAAAATCCATCCTAATTTATCATTATCGTCCAGTTTATCAACTAATTCATTTCCCAAATTTATATCTTTTTCATTAAATACGGTGCCTTTATCATCATTAATAACTGCTACCTTTATTCCACCAGTATTTGAATACGGATTCCATGATGCTTCAATATTTATTAAAGAATATAGAGATGGTATAATCATTAAAGCTATTACTACAATTGCTGCCGCCCAATTAGTAAATATATTCTTTATATCTCTTTTAAAAATCTTTATTATATTCTTCATATTTCATTACCTCTATTAGAAAATTATTTTCACCCTTGATGGGTACATTGTAGTTACGTGATACTCTGTGGGTATAAGTTCAACTACGTTCAGCTGAAGACTAACGCTCCATCTGAAAAGTTTCACTTTATTTATAGATTATATCATATAAAAATGACTATAAGTCATTTTTGTATTAAATATTAATATAAATTTTATATTTTATATTAATGTAATGGTAATTAAAATTTATGGATGAATTTTAATTACCATTATATCTTATACACAAAAAGACTATCATACATTTTATCTATTCAAATTAGATAAAATGTATGATAGTCTTTTTTCTACCAATCAGTTATATACCTTGATTAACAAACATAAATGGTGCAGGTAACGGGACTTGAACCCGTACGTTATAAACACACGCACCTCAAGCGTGCCTGTCTGCCAATTCCAGCATACCTGCAAAACATAAATTACTATTTAATGATAATTCATTTTCGCCAAAAATTCAAGTAAGTTTTATAAAATATTTAATGTCTATAAAATAAAACAACAAGTTAGAGATGCAATACTTACTTGTTATTTTTTGAATATACCTAACTTAAAAAGTGTACATTCAAAAGACTTTTTGTCATTTCTACTATTTTATCTATGTCAAAATAACTTCCTTTTCCATTATAAAGGTATTGATATACATGGTAATAAGTATCTACTTTATCAACATATTTCTTTGTTTCTCCAAAAGGTATATAATCTATACTTTTTCCATCTGAAGAATACTTTTCATTTTCAAGCCACGTATTTACATTAGTTGGGCCTGCATTATAAGCAGCTATTGTTAAATCTAAATCACCATCAAAGATATCATTTAACCTTCTAAGATACCAGCATCCCATTCTAATATTATATTCTTCATTATACAAATCATCTTTAGAAAATGTATTAAACCCCATTTCCTTAGCTGCCCACGCTCCTGTTTCAACAGTTATTTGCATAAGCCCTACTGCATTTTTATGCGACTGTGCATCATCATCAAATTTACTTTCAGTCTTTATTACTGCTAATACAAATAATGGGTCTAAATTGTATTGGCTACTATACTTATCTACATATTCTTTATACTTATAAGGAAAAAAATTCTCTTTTATAACATATTTAGAACCCACTCCAATTGCGATTATAACTGCTATTAAGACTATTAGTGTACAAAAGATTTTTCTTATAAATTTCATTTTTTTCTCCTTAACTTGGGCACATGAAAGAAAATAATAGACCAAAGATGTGCCGTATATTTTGCATCAGACAAGGAAGTAAGTTTTGCTCATAGTGAGCTATTAGCAGAACTTACTGACGCAGTATGATGCGAAATAGACAAACATACTGGTCTATTATTTTATTAATTGTGCCTTAGCATATTAATTTCATAAAATCAATTAAATCGTAAACTTGCTTTTGCGTGTCAATTAAATCAGTATTATTATCAATGATAATATTGGCATACTCCTTCTTTTCTTCCATAGACATTTGAGAATTTATTCTGCTAACTGCTTCAATTTTAGTTAATTTATCTCTGTTCATAACTCTTTGAATTTGAACCGAATTATCAGCATATACAAGTATCACATAATCCATTTCAACATTCAGATTATTTTCAATCAAAGTTGGAGCATCTATTATTATTATTTTTTCACCTTTTATTTCATATGCTTTTATATTTTCTTCTATGCTTTGTTTAATATAAGGCATAATAATATTTTCATATTTTATTCTTTGTTTAGGAAATCTAAAGATATGATTTCCAAATTCTTTTCTTCTAAATTCCCCCCTCCAATCAAAGAAACCTGATCCAAATTGTACCCGAACCATTTCTAATATTTGAGGGTTTTTTTCCAGTACTTCTTTAGCTATAATATCCGCATCAATAATTTTGAATTTTTCTCTTCTTAAAATATCAGATACAGTACTTTTTCCAGTACCAATTCCCCCTGTTAAACCAACCTTAATCATTTTATATATAAACCACCTTTTCAATGCACAATGCACAGCTCACGATATACAATTAAGGATGAAGCTCAAAGATAAAGTTTTACTAACCAAATGTAAAATTTGGAGTATCACTTTTCCCAAAGGGATTTCTAAAAATATTTTTCAACTTCCGTAAGAATTTCTTCCTTAATTGTGCATTGCTATAATTCATTATTTTGCTTCATACCAAGTATTTCCTGTATTTATATCTACATCAAGTGTTACTTTTAATTTAATAGCATTTTCCATTTCACATATAACTAATTTTTTTACTTCTTCAAGTTCTTCCTTTTTAACATTCAATATAAGTTCATCATGAACTTGTAGAATTAATTCGCTTTTTAGCTTTTTTTCATTTAATTTATTGTAAACATTAACCATAGCCAGTTTTATTATATCAGCTGCACTCCCTTGAATTGGAGCATTCATAGCTAATCTATCCCCTAAAGCTTTTACTATTTTATTAGAAGATTTTATTTCTGGTATGAATCTTTTTCTATTTAAAATAGTTAATACATATCCTGTATCCTGTGCATCATAAACTATATTTTCTAAGTATTTTTTTATCTTAGGATATCTTTCAAAATAAATAGCCATATATTCTTCTGCTTCTTTTTTTGTAATCTTTAAATCCTTAGCTAAACTAAATGCACCTATACCATATACTATTCCAAAGTTTACAGCTTTTGCTCTACTTCTCATAAGAGAAGTCACTTCATCTAATGGTACTTTAAAAACTTCTGAAGCTGTTTTGGTATGAATATCACTATGTTGTTTAAATGCATCTATCATATTTTCATCATCTGCAATATGAGCTAAAACTCTTAATTCTATTTGAGAATAATCACAAGAAACAAGTATATCATTTTCCTCCATTGGGATAAATACTTTTCTTATTTCCCTACCTAGTTCATGCCTTATAGGAATATTTTGCAAATTAGGTTCTGTACTTGATAACCTTCCTGTTGTAGTAACAGTTTGATTAAAATTTGAATGAATACGTCCATCCTCATCAATTACATTTTTTAAGCCTTCTATATATGTAGAATTAATCTTTGTAACTTGTCTATAATACATTATTTTAGGAATTATCTCATGCTTATCTATTAATTTTTCTAAAACTTCCTGATTAGTTGAATATCCTGTTTTTGTCTTCTTCATTGCTGGCAAATCTAATTTTTCAAATAATATCTTACCTAATTGTTTAGGTGAGCTTATATTAAATTCTTCTTCTGCTAACTTAAAGATTACCTCTTGAGTTTCCTCAATTTCTTTTTTAAATTTTATTTTCAATTCGTCTAACATACCTTCATTTATGTTAAATCCAATGCTCTCCATAGATGAAAGTACATATATTAATGGATGTTCAACTTCATAATAAAGTTTATCCATATTTTCTTCATGAAGTTTTTCTTTTAATCTTTTATAAATTGCTGGTAAATAACTTGAAAGAATTACTTTGAGATTATTTCCTTCTTCACTTGGATTTTCTCCAACATAATGATTAACAAGCTCCAAAATTTCATATTTACTCTTTGAAGAATCAATTAAATAAGCTGCTATTTCAGTATCAAAATCAAATCCTTTAATTTCAATTTTATATTTGTTCAAAAAGGTAATGAAATTTTTTCCATTATGAATTACCTTCTTAATATTTTCATCTTCCATTAGAACTTTTAAAACTTTTAGAGATTCTTCTCTATTTTTAGAACTTATATCTTTAAAATTTATTATAACACCAGTGTTTTCTTCACCTAAAATTAGATATTCAAGTTCTAATTTAGAATATGTAGATGCATCTGTTAGAATATAATCTATATAAATTCTATCTTTCTTCTTTAAAAATAATTCCTTCATATCTTCAATTGTATCTATAGTATTAACTTCAACTTTAGATTCTTCTGAAAATGTTTCATCTTTAAACTTTGCTAAAATAGATTTCATTTCAAGTCTAATAAGCATTTTTTTAATTTCTAATACATTTTCTTTTTCACTACAATTAATATCATCTAATGTTATCTCAATTGGAACTTCCCTCATAATAGTAGCAAGTTTTTTAGAAAATATTGCTTGTTCCACATTATTTTCTAAATTTTCTTTAAGCTTCTTTCCTGGAATATTATCAATGTTCTTTAATACTTCTTCAATGCAACCATATTCTTTTATAAGCTTAAAAGCAGTTTTTTCTCCAACACCTGGAACTCCTGGAATATTATCAGACTTATCTCCCATAAGTCCCTTAACATCTATAAATTGAGTTGGTGTTACTTCAAATTCATCTATGAAAGTTTTTCTATCATATACTGCTGTTTCGCTAACACCCTTTTTAGTAATTACAATTTTAGTAGTGTCAGATGCTAATTGAAGTGCATCTTTATCTCCTGTAACTACAAATACTTCAGTTTCATTGTTTTCAGCAAACTTAGAAACTGTACCAATTAAGTCATCAGCTTCAAAACCTTCTATTTCAAAAATCTTTATACCCATAAATTTCAACAATTCTTTAATTATAGGAAATTGTTCTGCAAGTTCTGGTGGCATTTTATTTCTTCCTGCCTTATATTCTGAATATTCCTTATGTCTAAAAGTTGGTGCTTTTAAGTCAAAGGTAGCAATTATGCTATCTGGGTTAATTTCGTCCTTCATCTTAAATAACATATTCATAAAGCCATAAATGGCATTAGTATTTATTCCATCACTATTGTTCATCGGAGGCAATGCATAAAAAGCCCTATTCATAAGTGAATTTGAGTCTAAAATTAATAATTTTTTCATTAAAACCTCCTAAGTTTATCATAAAAATTATTTGCATACTTGGCATTGTCAAAAAATAAATAGCTAGTATGCTAGTTTATTATACTATATTATAGCCTCTAAAGTATAGATTTATAAACTTTTTTACTTTGATAATTACTTAAATTAGTGTAATAATAAGATGAATAAAATTATTATTATGAGGTGATGTAATTGTTTAATGATTTATTATTAAAATATGCAAAACTTGCCGTTATTAAAGGTATAAATATACAAAAGGATGGTCTATTAGTTATAAATAGTCCTATTGAGTGTAGTGATTTTGCAAAAATGATTGC
>Ga0302162_10000270_pt1 | contig 15130 bp, 12 predicted proteins | sample I_Fen_E2_2_FD_193501 | JGI IMG/M metagenome (GOLD analysis project Ga0302162, IMG submission 193501) | Peat permafrost microbial communities from Stordalen Mire near Abisko, Sweden - I_Fen_E2_2 | ecosystem: Environmental > Terrestrial > Soil > Wetlands > Permafrost | place: Sweden: Abisko...
CTCGGCAGCTGCCGCTCAGGGATATTATGTATTGGTATTCGTAGCGTTGTTGAACACAATCATTTCACTGTATTACTACTTATTGGTGATCAAAGCCATGTTCCTGAACAAAAACGATAATCCGATAGAAGTTGTAAAAAGTGATGTTGCAGTGAGAATCAGTTTGGTGGTTTGTACTCTGGGTATTTTACTGGTTGGTTTATTCAGTACCATCTATACACAAATCAGTGCATTGAGCTTCGGATTCTGATTACCGACCCGCTAAACAGGGTTATAAGATATAATAAACCCGCTACAAGTTTTGACTTGCAGCGGGTTTGTTGTTTATTTAGATTACGGTGCGCTGCACCTTAAACCTATTCGTGGAATCAAATTTCTACAAAGATTCCGCCACCATGTGGCTTTGCCAAGGTGCAGCGCACCATAATATTTGTAGCTAGATCTGTTTTGTTATTTCAATCGTTGCTTGATAAACTGAGTAATAAACGCCACCGTTTGATCCATGCCCAGCACAGATGAGTTGATGCACAGGTGATATGATCCGGCAGCTCCCCAAACCTTGTTGCTGTAATAGTTGTAGTATTCTGCTCGCTTTTTATCAGTCTTTACAATCAGTTCCTGTGCTTTGTCGAGTGATAGTTGGTAAGTTTGAGCAACACGTTTAATGCGATCTTCTGTATCTGCCGTGATGAATACGTTGATGCAACGAGGATTATCGCGTAGGATATAATCGGCACAACGCCCTACGAATACACAGGAGTCTTTCCCTGCTAACTCACGAATGACATCGCTTTGTATTTTGAAGAAGGTTTCGTTGCACAGGTAGTTGTTTACATATACTTCGTTGTTGATATTGGTACGAAGTCCTAATAACCCTCCGATAAAACTAAAGCTTGATTTCTCATCGGCTTTTTCGAAGAACTCTTTTCCCAAACCACTTTCTTTCGAAGCCAGTTGGATAAGTTCTTTATCGTAGAATCCAATACCAAACTCGGCAGATAACTTTTCTCCTATTTGTCGGCCACCACTACCTAACTGACGGCCAATATTGATTACAAAGGTTTCATTCATATTATTATATTTTTTAGATTTTGAAGAAAGAGCAAAGAACAAAGATTAAAGAGCAAAGACAAAAGAGTAAAGACGATTGTCTATAGTCTATAGACAATAGACTATAGACTTTCGAGTTTTTGTGCTGCTGCATGTTTTTTGAATTGACGGAATTGGGAACTTAGCATAAATACAGAAACAATACTGGCTGCCAAATCGGCCGACGGCATACTGAACCATACTCCTTTGACTCCAAACAGGGTTGGGAGGATAAGCAAGCAAGGTATCAGAAACAACACCTGGCGGGTCATTGACAGAAAAATAGCTTTACCAGACATACCTATACTCTGAAAGAAGTTGGATGTCACCATTTGAAAACCTACAATGGGGAAAAATATAAATACAATGCGCAATCCGTCGACAGCCAGATCAATGAGCTTTTTGTCATTGGTAAACACCGAGACCACAGCGTGCGGAAACAACTCGCCAATCAGAAAACCCGATGTCATTACAATAGTGGCTGACAGGATTGTTTTTTTCAATACTTCGGTTACCCGGGCATATTGTCCCGCTCCATAGTTATATCCGGCTATAGGCTGCATGCCCTGATTGAATCCCATGGTGATCATAACAAAAAGAAAAGTCATACGGTTTACAATGCCATAGGCCCCCACTGCCAGGTCGCCGCCATAATGGATAAGGCCCTGATTGATGATAACGACAATAACGCAGGACGCTGCATTCATTAAAAAAGGAGCCAAACCGATAGCCAGCGAGTCGACAACAATCTTACGTTGTAGTTTAAAAACACCTTTTTTTAGATGGATAAAATGCTTCTTATCGCTAAAGATCGTAATTTGCCATACCAACATAGCTGTTTGTGAGATTACTGTAGCAAAAGCACTGCCCTGAATACCCCACTTGAATACGAAAATAAACAGAGGGTTGAGCACGATATTGATCAGTACCGAAAAAAGGGTAGCATACATTGCTTTTTGCGGACGCCCCGTGGAGCGCAACATGGCATTGAGGCCAAGATACATGTGTGTTACCACATTGCCCAACAAGATTACCTCCATATACTGATGTGCATAAGGCAGCGTAGCATCGCTGGCTCCGAAGAAGTAAAGAATAGGATCCAGAAAGGATAATACCACCACCGTGTAAGCTAATCCCAGAATAATATTCAGCACAAACACATTACCGAGAATTTTATTGGCGGTATCGTAGTCTTTTTGCCCTAAGCGCACAGACATAAGTGTGGCAGCACCTACACCCACCAGCGAGCCAAAGGCGGCTGCCAGGTTCATCAACGGAAAGGTAAGTGCCAGACCTGATATGCCTAATGCCCCTACCCCATGGCCGATAAAGATGCTATCGGTGATGTTATACAGCGACGAGGCCGTCATAGCAATAATAGCCGGGATGGCATATTGCATTAATAATTTTCCTATTTTCTCAGTTCCCAATGCTATAGGCAGGTCTTTTTGTTCCATCTGTCTTTGTATGTATTTGATAAATTATTCGGTGGGCAAAGGTACTAAAAAAGGAGGTTGTTTGTAACCGAAAAAAAATGTAAAACATTATATGCCATTTCTACTTCAAATGCCATACATAAGCAATATGGAACTGACAGAGACTCCCGGCAACTATATTCTTTTCATGTTCAAAACAGGCTCTGCTGTGAAAATCTCCAATTACTCCAGAATAAAAAGACCCTTAAAATCCGGTGAGTTTAAAGGCCTTTTATGTAATCGGTTCTATTAGTAATTATGAATCAATCCCAAATCGTACGGAATACTTCCATAATCAGCATAGGTACCGCTAACCACGCCTTGAATAAGCATATCGCAATGGTCAATGTTGGTTATTTCCATCAACTGATTTACACCCGAACGAATAATCTCTACATGCGACACCTGATCGGTCCAGTGCTCTGCCGTTTCAGTCAGATTGCTTTTTGCAGCCCACTTTTCGGCAACCTGTGTCCAGGTTCCACCCAGAGTGCTTGCTGTCCATAGTTCCTGATAACGACTAAGATCTTCGCAAACCATATAATATTTACCATCGGTCTTATTTTTATAAACATGGGGAGCTTCAAAGGTGTTAGTAGCTACAACTGTATACGAAGACCAACCGGTTGGAAAGTTTGCAACCGTGGTGCTTCGCCGCTTAATTGTGTGCGACCCGTCCTGAGCCGAGTAAAAACAATACACATTTGTACCGTCGGATATGCACCAGAAATCGATACCATCGGTAATACCCATTGCTTTTCCGGCAGCCCAGCCCGAATACGCCGTAACATCGGAGTTGGTTGAATAGGTAGCCCCCAACCCACTTTGATATATCAAATACCATTTACCCTTCGTGCTAAAATAAAATACCTGAGGAGCACAGAAGTATGAACCCCCGTTTAAAGAACTCATATAGTTATGTGTAGCCGTTTTTAAACCGGCTATGGTAGATGCTTTTGCATAGCCCATGCGCCAGTGTCCCGAGGTTCCTATATCGCGTCCGGTATAAAAAAGATTATACATGCCATCTGAATATACAATGGAAGGATCTTTTACTGATATATAATCAAAAGCACCGGAAGCTCCGTTCAGGAAACATCTAGCATCTGCTTTCCAACTGGGAGATGCAACTGCCGACTTAAGTATTGATACAGATGATTCGGCTGCATCATCTACCTGTCCTTTTGAGCAGGACATAAATAAGAGTAAAAAGCATAACCAGCTGATTAAATTATTACTTATTTTTTTCATTGGATTCTAATTTAATGGTTACATTTCATGTCCAGACGGGGTTTTACCTCCCCGTCCGGTAAAATATGAATGCAGGATACGACCTGCAAGTTTAGAAGCACTAATGTCTGCTTAGTTAGATATCAAAGTGGTTATACTTGATGCAGGAAGAGTAATACCAAAGCTGGAACTTGCAGTAAGGGTACTGGATGCCAAATTAGACGAACTGGTAGTTACTACGCGGGTAAAGCTGGAAACTGTTACCCCACTAATACTAAATGCCTGATAAGTAGAAGATGAATTAGTATTAATAGCAACAACCACCACCTTGGTACCACTCTTGTATGCTGTTACATATATGCCTGTTGATGGATTGGCCGTACAGGAGATTTTACTATATCCCGGACGTACATACCTTGCATAATGAGCCATTACATACCCTAGTTTGGTTATATTACTACTTTCATCAATCGGCCCGTAGCTTCTGCGGATGTACCACCAAACGTAAGCAGCCCATCCTGAGTTCATACAATCGTGTATCTCTTTAGCTGCAGTCATGGCATTGGCCCAGTCATTACCGCTTATTGATGAGTTGGTATAGTGCTCGGTCATCCATACTGATTTACCTATACTTCCTAAATTATACGGGGTTTTGCCATAAATATGCCCACAAACAAAACTGGTATTCGCTTTTGCTGTAGCATTGCTAAGGTAGGTGTTGATAAAAGTCTGGTCCATATTAAAGGGTTCCGGAGCCATTATTAACGTTCCGCATTGCGTACCGTAAGCAGCCACAAAGTCGGCCACCTCGCTGGCAGTAGCTCCCATCCATCCGGAAACCGAATAATTGGGTTCATTCCATGGACTGATAGCATAAACGCCACCCACAGCCGTATTATACGATTTCAGGTGAGCTGCATAAGCAGCATAAGAAGTGGTTTTCAGCTTCAGACTTGACATCATAGAAGCCGGGGCATTCCAAGCTGTTGCAATTACTTTTGCACCATAGCCCTTCGCTACATCAATCGTTGCTTTTTCTCTTGCGAAATTACCACTATCGTCAGGAACCATTACCCGGAGGATACTCATTCCGATACCACTGCTGGTTGAAAAAGCTTTTACTTGTTGATCACTTGTCAGGTCAGACTGCCATGCCAGAATACTGGCTCCACCAAAACCCTGAACGGTTTGCTGAACAGTGGCCGCATCAACACTAGCTGTACCTTTTACCTGATTGTTAGACACCTGGACACTATCATCACTTGAGCATCCCATAAATATGAATGACGCAGCAATACATGCTGCAAATAGTTTATTTCTCATTTTGATTTTATTAAATTTATTGTTGTTTGTTTGATTAAATCTATTATTAGTTATTTCAATAGTAGACAATAATGGACTATCCATCATTGTCTGTTCATCTTAATAGTGATTTCCCAGAAGGTTTGTTTTCTACAGACATCTGCTTTGCGTAATGCAGTGTTTATCCTGACACAGAACCATCAAGTTTTTTTCATATTGCTCCTCCTTTAGTTTTAGTTTGTAAATAATCGTTTCTACTCAGCACCCTCAATATTTGTAATTATTTAATTTTCAATTCGACTAGTCGAATTGAAAATTAAATGTCTGGTCATCTGTTGCCATTATCCCCCAGTTGCGCTTCGCTTACTGAGGGTTATTCACATTTAGCCACTCCGTGGCAAAGAATCCATTCTATTATATTCCAAATACTTGTACAACCATTTGGTAAAATAGAAGCGTGCTGAGTAGTAACAAATAATCGCAATTAAACAAATCTCAGACATTCAAAAATCTGCAAATATCAAAGACCTGCAGATACCATAAATTTTGTATACATGAAACCCGTATTCGTTATTAGTTTTAATATATAGGCCCCATCTGGTAAATTGAACTCAACACTTTTAGTATCTTCCGAATATAAAAGTGTTACATTCATCTTCCGCCCTGAAAGATCGAAACACTGACAACCATAAACGCTTGTTCCCTGCGGCAAATTGAGGGTAAACTGATTGGTACATGGATTTGGATAAACCTGCAAATGAGTGCCCGATACTTTCTGTATTTTTCCATAGCATTCCGTAATGCCGATACCCAGCGAAGCCGATAAGCCAGCTGAAGAGATGGAGTTTATATTTTGCCATGCGCCGTCAAAAACATACATTGAAGATGATTCATCAGTAAGAGGCTTTTGAGTGTGATAAACAGCAAAGGTATCCGGTGGTGCCGTGTAGTTTATCTCGTAGCCAATAAAGAAGTTTCCCGAAACCTTTACAATAGAATCGAAACCAATGTAATTGAGGGCATCGGATTGCAGGTTTCGAATAAAAACCGTCTTCGCATATTTTTCGGAAACAGGCACAGCATTCCCTTCCCAAACCTTTACAACTATGTTGGATAATGACTGCGAATGATAAGCCCTGGCCACATTTATAAAAACTCCGGGGATCTGAATGGAGCTCGTGGAAATAAACTTTTCGGCAAATTGTGTGAATCCTGCCGAATTATGCCCCGAGAGATATCCCCAGCTAAACCCGTTAGTGCTTAACCCAAGTTTTTCGGTACGTTGAAAATTCCACGCGGTATCGCAACTGTTTGTAGTAAATCCATATGGATCGTAACCATCCATATATTCCACTCCCGTATTGTCCGGATCGAGCCACGGTTTGAGCTGCTTCCGGGAGTCGGAATATTTGTTCCAGGCCAAAGCAAATTTACTAAAATAGTCATTCACCGCGTTGCCACACTCCGATTCTCCACCTGTCAACGTACCAACCAGCCGGTGCTCCGGGTTAAACAAGGGTGCACCGGACGAACCAGGCTGGGTAGTTCCGACCTCCCAGTGTTGAACTTTCCAAAATGCAAGCAAGTCGTAGGCTGAGCTAAAGCTGGCAGCCTGTAGCGGATGATATTCAATTGCAATTTGCTTTTCGGCACCCCAGGGGTGATGAATACAGATACCTCCCCCGGGAGTCACATTGCGTTTATCCCAACCGGCATAAAAGGGACGGAAAGACAGAGGCGGGGTATCGTTGAGCTTTATAAGAGTAAAATCCAACAGTGGCTCTGTGGCAGCAACCGATGAACCACCAGTCATATATTGGCTGTCATTAATTACATCGCTGCTGCATGTTTCTGTTTCATAATTGAAATAGTACACAGCTTCGGCAACATGCGTGCTATCGAACATGGTATGATTCGCAGTCAGGATGTACGCATCCTTGGTTCCTGACGCATTTCCTATTAAAGTTCCGGTACTGAGTTGCCCATCGGAAACTATTTTGCAGACAGTTCTTTTTTCCGTTTGCCAGTATGTTCCGTTCCCGCAATTGATATTCTCGGTACAATTGTCGCTTTCCGCTTTTGCACGCATAGCGTTGCTCTTACCAAACTCGTTGCTGCAATCGTGATAGACTTTTGAAATGGCAAAGCGGCCATAATCTACCCCCTCGGGCACATCCAGCTCTACAATAATAACATCGCCGGAGACAACCGGAAACGACAAACGATTAAACCTATTATTGTTTACAGAAGAGAAAGGCCCTTTTAAAGAGCTGAAAGCGGGTGCATATACAAAAGCCCTTACCCCTTCATTCAGCAAAAACGGGTTGCAGGTTATATAAATAGAATAAGCATCTTTAGAGCGGATGGCAACCCGCCAGATTTTGCCTTTGGAAGTATTTGTCCATTCACCTGCATTTTGGGGACTTAAATTCATAGTAAATATTTTTGCAAATCTGCTGCTTTTCAGATTCAGTTGATTGCTTTTGGCAATACTATCCAGAAACACAGCCGTATCAAATGCTTCCATATCTACAAACGATGTCAGCTCAGGCAAATGCTCGCTAAAACCAGCAGGGATTAATTCCTCAGTAGTTTGAGCATTCACATGCAGGATGCTTATAAAAATTAGTAAGTACAGGACAATTTGCTTCCTAATCATTATTCGTAATTTATCGATTTAAGGGGAAAAGATAAAATTGAATCTATGCAGGTAGAGACAATACTTCCCGCATTCAACTTTATCATTAGCTCAATATTATACAAGAAGAAATAATATTTACTTCTTCTGAGTGTCTAAATTAAAGGAAAGTAAAATCTGCACCAAATTTTTGGTGGAAATAAATTAGGACAAGCTATTTTTCAACTATCTGTTTACCTGACCATTAAAATTTTCGTCAAATTATTTTTAGGACACAGCACATTTCCGATCAAAATAATGACCTGAAATGATGCTTTTTCGACAAGGAGGTAATGAAAAAAGAGGAAAAACCGCAACTTTACACTATAATATGAAACAAAAAGGCTTACTTCTATTTCAAATTAATATCTCGCAGTTTTATTATGCATGTATTCTTCCGGCACCATATTACCGACCGAAAATCATGCAGACATAAATCAGCACATAATTGTAATGACAATTGTATCGAACCAGAGTTAACCAATCAGGGAGTGGGTGTGCTGCGAAATAGCATATAAATCAAAACTCTCCCTTCGGCCGTAGCTTCCGGGAGAGTTTATCATACATGCATAGTGAACAGAAATATCGTTGAGATCAGACTCTTTCGAGTTTTACATCAAGCACACATAGATCGTTCCAATTGACTACTGTGCTGATTTTTTGTGTTTGGAAGCCTACTTTGACAACAGTAACTTCATAGATGCCTTCGTCGAGCGATTTGATCATAAAGCCACCTTTGTCGGCGGTATCTTTTTCGAGTACTACCTTGGTTTGACCACTCAGGCGGAATATAAGTGTTGCTCCGGCTATGGGTTTGCCGGTATCGGCTTCGGCAACTGTACCTCTTACCTGCAAGGTACCAGAACCCTGATCGATTATTTTGCGTGCATTTTTATATCCGGCATAAAAAACCGGTTCGGTAAGTCTAACAATCTCCACCACACTATCCAGATTCTCGACGGCATCATCGCCTTTTTCGAAGCCCTGATCGCGAAGTTCGATATTTTCATGACCCTGCATCTGCGCCTGTCGTGGCTGTGGAATGGCAGTAGCAAAAGCATCAATGGCCGAGCGATATTGTTTTTGGGTATCGGCAGTTAAGCCATAAGGTGCTGCATCGGTCAGGTGGGTATTGATAATACCATATTGTACGTTAGCTGTTTCAGCCAAAGTGAGAGCACCCATAGCACCCAATTCTGTCTTAATCAGTTTAACTTCTTTCTGCAAAATGGTATTGTGAATATACTTGGCATAAGCCGTCATCTTGGCCGATCCGTCCATCATCAGCGTAATGAGGAGTTCTTTCAGCTCACTTTTATTATCTACCAACCCTTTTCCAGCTTGCTGTTGTTGTTCGCTGTTGGTTTGGATTTGAGTAATGGCAGCATCGAGTGCGGCTAAAAACTCAGAGGCATTGGGGAGTTTGGCTAAAATAGCCGGATTTGCAAGCAGAAATATCCGCAAGTTCAAATACATTTTTAATTTGGCTTGTTGTTTGGTGGTCATAATTTTTTAGTATTAGTATTAATAAAAATGTGAATTTTCCTCCAAAAAGAATACCTAAACGTTTACCATATAAGACGTATCTTAACGTAATGACGCTGCAAATATAAAACAGAGTTTTTGAATTACCAAATATTTTCGACAAAAAATTTCATTTTATTTTACTTATTAGTTTTAATCCCGCATCGATTCTATAAATTATGACAGCTGTTGTAATAAAAACACACAAAAAACACACAAAAACCACAAATATTATAAACAGCAACCAAAAGAAAAAAAATATTAGCCATAGGACATTGTTGTTCTAAGCATAAATATTGATTATGTATTATCTGCCAATTCCAATTCCTAAAGCTTTTCATAAAAAAAATTGCTATGGTATCTGATACGTATTGCGCTACATTATGTTCACTTGGCTACCGCATTCGGTTCACTTGGCTACCTCATTCGCTTCACTTGGCTACCGCATTCGCTTCACTTGGCTACTACATTCGCTTCACTTACCTACTGCATTCGGTTCACTTGGCTACTGCATTCGGTTCACTTGGCTACTGCATTCGCTTCACTTGGCTACCGCATTCGGTTCACTTGGCTACCGCATTCGGTTCACTTGGCTACTGCATTCGGTTTACTTGCCTACTGTATTCGGTTCACTTGGCTACCGTATTCGCTTCACTTGGCTACCGCATTAGGTTCACTTGGCTACTGCATTCGGTTCACTTGGCTACTACATTCGGTTCACTTGGCTACCGCATTCGCTTCACTTGGCTACCGCATTCGGTTCACTTGGCTACTGCATTCGGTTTACTTGCCTACTGTATTCGGTTCACTTGGCTACCGTATTCGCTTCACTTGGCTACTGCATTCGGTTCACTTGCCTACTGTATTTTGTTCACTTGGCTATTACAACAGAATGACTAAAAGCAGCCAAAGAAAGACAGGACGGATGCATTTACACTGGCTAAAACGAATAGTATGACGGATATTTAATTGAAATCTATTATCTTTGGCGGCAAATAACAACAAAACGATGGATAGAATAACCGACACTTTTAAAGCGATTTATACTAAGTACCCTTACCTGTTGGTACTTTTTGTAAGCATGCTGCTGACCTTACCCTGGATAATGCAGGGGGAGTTTTACACCAAAGGCGAACCGCGCGAAGCTACTGTGGCCACCTGCATACTGAATACAGGAAATTGGGTGTTGCCGTCGGACTATGCCGACGAGGTGGCTTATAAACCCCCGTTTATGCATTGGTTTATAGCGGCATTCTCACTTCCTGCAGGACACGTTACCGAAACCACTGCCCGCCTACCATCGGCCTTGGGACTGATAGGTATCGTGATGTTGTTTTTTGCGTTATTATATAAAAGGGTGTCGGCTTTTCGTGCTGCACTGGCTTCGATTATACTACTCACGAGCTTCGAAATGCACCGGTCGGGCATAGAAGCGCGAGTGGACATGACGCTTGCTTTCTTTATGATAGGGGCATTGATCTCTATGTTTAAGTGGGAAGAAAAGGGACTGAAGGGTTATCCATGGCTTATCCCGATGTTTCTGGCCGGAGCTGCTCTGGTAAAAGGTCCGGTAGGCATTGTGCTGCCTTGTCTGGTATTTGGACTGTACCTGTTGTTATTACGTCGATATTCGTTGTGGAACGTCATTCTGAAAAATGTGATTGTGGCATTGCCTGCCCTGGCGGTTCTGCTGGTTTGGTATGTGCTGGCTTACCGGCAAGGTGGCGAGCACTTCCTGAATCTGGTATATGCCGAAAACTTCGGTCGCTTTTTGGGTGAAGACAAGGCTAAGCTGGGTATCTCGTACGAACTGGGTCATAAAGGACCATTTTGGTACTACCTGCCCGCCATTCTGCTGGGCTTTATGCCATGGTCATTGCTGGCTGTTTTCAGTCTCTTTACCATTTCGTTCAAAAAAAGGTTACAACGTGGCGCCCTCCGCTCGTCGCTACTCCAACGACTGGCCGGACTGGATAAGCTGACGCTGTTCAGCATCGTGTCGGTGGTTATCATACTGTGCTTTTATGCCATCCCGTCGTCCAAACGAAGTGTGTATATTATGCCCGCCTATCCGTTTGCAGCTTACCTGCTGACGCTGTTATACGAATGGGCGGTGGCTGCAAAACCCCGACTGATCCGAATAATGAGCTACATTGTGCTGGCAATTTCGGGTCTATTGCTGTTGCTTGTAGGTATTTTTCATTTTGTAGACCTGCTGCAGGTGGCTACCCCGCTGGTACACGATACCAAAACGCTGCGCGATGTGGGTACATTGTCCAGAGCATTTCAGGAAAACTCCGTGCCGGGCATACTCGTTTGGGTACTGTTGCTGGTTGCCTTTCTGTATTGTATCAACATTTTGAAAAAAGGCAAAACCGAACTAATACTGACTGCTACGCTGGCTTTGTTTATCTGCACCCAGGTTTTTCTTGAACAGGAGGCTTATCCGGCATTCAAAACTTCGTATTCGTCGCGCCCGTTTGTCGAAAAAATCAAATCGAAATACGATCTACAGCATAATATGTATGTGATGAATGACTTAAACAAGTATATGAATCTGTACGGATTAAACTTTTACATGAACAATGACTTCAAAAACTTTGACAAAGAACAACCCGACGAAGGATATTTCATCACCGGACTGGGTTACATAGACGATATACGGAAGATATATGCAGGAAAATACAAGTTTGAAGAGCTGGAACGTTCGGCCGATAAGTACAATGACTTTGGCGACGTGATGGTATTGTATAAAATCATTAAGAACGGATATCCACAGTTTGAGGTTCCATCGCGGGAAAAATGGGTGGATGACGCCATGCATAGAATACCAAGATAAGATATTCGCGTCTGAAATAAGCCGTTAATTATTACTAACAATGCAGACCCTGCACAGATAATTGCACTATTTTTGTACTGCATATTAAATAAATGCAGGTTATCCCCGTTTACTAAAGCAAAAGAATAATTATAAAAATACATATAATTCTACGAATGATGAACTTACTTTCTATTTTACTTCAGGTAACTACTGATTCTATTGCCAATCCGGCTGCTGCCGCAGCTGCTAGTCCTGCCGCCGCAGCGGTTCATAGCCAAAACTATTTCGAATTATTATTAAAAGGAGGCTGGGTTTTACTGCCTCTTTCTATTTTATTAATCATATCCAATTACGTTATTATCGAACGTTGGGTGGCCATCAATATACTGGGCAAGCTGGATCCGCTGTGGACTGCCCGCGTCAATGAGTTTGTGGCCGAAGGCAAAATAGACAAAGCGATTAAGTTCTGTAACGAAAAACCAACCGTATACGCCAAAGTGCTGAGTGCAGGGTTGGAAGCCAGCTATGGCGAAGACAATGAAATTCAGGATGCTCTGCAGGCCGAAAGCCGTCAGCAGATCACCGAGCTGGAAAAAACGATGAATTACCTGGGTATTTCGGCATCCATTGCTCCCATGATGGGTTTCCTTGGAACTATCCTGGGGGTAATCAAGATCTTTTATAATATATCTATTACCAACGATTTGAACATCGCCAATATCTCGGATGGTTTATATCAAAAGATGATTTGTTCGGGTGCCGGTTTGTTTGTAGGTGTTATTGCCTACACCGGGTTTTATATCCTCAACGGACGGATTGATAAAGTTGTGTCGAGACTAGACAAGGCTTCGAACGATCTGCTGAAAGAGATCAGAAATTACAAACGCGGACAAAACGCCTAAACCTCTAAGTCAAAAACAAAGGAATGAAAATCGAACGTCGTAAGGTAAGAACAGCCGAGGTGTACACAGCCTCCTTGAATGACATTATGTTTTTCTTGCTGTTATTCTTCCTAATCGTATCTACGCTGGTAACGCCGGCAACCATCAGTGTACTGTTGCCAAAATCGAAAACATCGGAAGATGTAGTGGTAAAAAAGCAGCTGAACCTCACCGTTACAGCCGATCATAAGTATTATATTGAGAAAAAGGAAATCACTTTCGAAACCATTGAACCCGAACTATCGGCAGCACTGGCCACCAAGTCGAAAAAAGAAGAGATGATTGTACTGCTTCATGCCGACAAATCGCTCAACCTACAGGATGTGGTAAGTGTGATTGACATCGGAAACAAGTTGAAGATTAAAATGATTCTGTTTACTCAGAAGGCAAAGAACTAAGTCTGGTGTACAAGTTTAAAGGAATGAGAGATGAGGAATGAGGAATGAGATGATGTAGGAAGGCTTAATGAATCAGCGGTAAGCAGTAAGCAGTAAGCGGTAAGCAGTAAGCGGTAATGAGAGATCAGGGTTTGTTTTAAATGTATGCGCTGGTTTATTCAGGACTATACAGATGAAATAAGGATTATCCTACAATTTTATAATCAGTATCGTCGTACGGTAAACTTTATAGATAAAACTTTGTGAGAGATTCTTCGCTTCGCTCAGAATGACAATCAATGTTTTATGTTTGGGAGAAGGGGTCTGTTGGCGGGTTCGCCGCCAACACAGACCCCTTCTCCTGCAAATGGAATATAATAACCTGTCATTCTGAGCAAAGCGAAGAATCTACTATCTATTATCAGGCCGGGCAACAATGTTTTATAATATAAACTTTACACCATAAACTGTACACCGTAAACCTTACACCTTACACTATAAACTTTACACTATACACTATACACCGTAAACCTTACTTACACTGTACACCTTACACCCTCCACCAAGATTATATTTTCCCTTTCTTGTATTTGATCACTATCTGTTCAAGGACTTTATCCTCGCCTATTGAATCGTACTTGGCTTTCAGATTTTCGTGAAACAACAATCCGACACCATACCAGAACGTGGCGGGAATACCACCCTTGTAGGTTTTAATCAATCCGTAAGCACTTTCGTTGGTTTCGCGCGCAAGCAATTTGAGTAATAATTTACCCTGCGAATAAGACATTTTACGTACGTCCTGCTCATATTGCTGAAACAATTCCTTTTCCGTAGCTTTTATCAGCCTGCGCCTTTCGCCGCCATCCTTGATGGTAGCCAGCTTGGCATTCAACTTATCTACCACCTCTTTTGTTTTCAGCACATAAGGATACACTTTCTTGAGGTTGTAAATGGCCCTGTAATTGCTTCGGATAAACTGAAAGTCTTCCTGCGTAAACTTCGTTTTCTCGGTCAATGCCTGTTGCACCTTTTTGGTATTCTCTTGCTGAATGGGATTTTTTGCCAGACTGTCCATCAACACCACCTCTTTGAGCACCTGCATGGTTTTCTTCATTTGTTCCAACATGACCGAATCCTGATTCCGAACCACATTAGTCACATCATTATCATCACCCGGTTCGAAATCCTTGATTTCATCCATTGCTTTGGCAAGATCCTGAGGTTGCGAGTTGGTTTGTGCCTTCTGATCCGAGGGTGCTTTTTTATCGCTGGGGTTTGGGATGTCGGTTGGAGGCGGAGTATCCATCTCGGCATCCGGCATCAATTCAAACTGAACGGCCGAGTCTTTGTCATCATCCGCAAGTTGATCCGAGTCAAGTTTGGGAATAATAGCAAGCAATACAAAAAAGACAGTATAAAATGCAACTGAAACTAATACGGCAATCGAGTTAGATTTATATTTTTTGAAGATATTCATTGTTAAGTATTACTCCCAAAAATGTGTCCGTTATTGCTATTGTTATATCTGTCTGGAGTAAAACGGATGCAAAGATATGGATTTATTTTTGCATTGAGGACCACTGATATTAAAAGATTGCGACAGTTAGTGAACTTTAAAATGACAATTCATTTCTTGTTGGCTATCCGGGATAAAAAACAGAAACCAACCGCACTTCCGGTACCGGATTCAG
>Ga0302162_10000272_pt1 | contig 15046 bp, 16 predicted proteins | sample I_Fen_E2_2_FD_193501 | JGI IMG/M metagenome (GOLD analysis project Ga0302162, IMG submission 193501) | Peat permafrost microbial communities from Stordalen Mire near Abisko, Sweden - I_Fen_E2_2 | ecosystem: Environmental > Terrestrial > Soil > Wetlands > Permafrost | place: Sweden: Abisko...
CACTGCTATTATAAGATTTGTTGAATTATTAATTGATAAAGTCAGTCCATATAAGGCTAACCTTGAATTTGATAAAAATTTCCGCGTGGAAAGTACTTGTAATAGATGCAGAGTGTGTGAGAAAGTATGCCCAGTAGATAATATTGAAGTGGATACGAAACCAGTTTTTAAAAGTAATTGCCAACAGTGTTTATCTTGTATTAATAATTGTCCACAGAATGCTATTAGGCTTAAAGGTGAAAAAAGTAAAACTAGATTTATTAACCAAAATATTGCTTTGAAAGAAATAATAGATTCAAATAATTAACTTCATGAAAGAAATTAAGCTATATAATATTTTGTGACTTTTCTTTCAGTGAATTTAGCATCAGCTTTAACTACAAAATCACCTGAAGCAGCAGCAAAGACATTCTTTGCAATTATGGTGTGCTTAAAAGCGTAAGATAATTTTGATAAGCATCTTCATGTATATTTCATTTAATACTGCACACAATAATAAATGAAAGAGGTGATTCTTATGGGCAATGATTTTAAAAATAATATTTTGGAATTACTCCGAAAATAAGTTTAAAGTCCCCGTAAGTACACTTATTTCTAAATGAAACCAGAGTTTAAGAATAAACTCTGGTTTTATTTTATATCATAGCTAGCATCCAGTTGAAATGGCAGAAGCCATCCGTAAAATTGTTCATGCAAAAGCAACTGATAAAGAAGCTTATGAATTCTATCAGGATTCCATTCACAAATAAATTTAATAAGTTAAAAGTAGTTACAATTTTGAAGCTTTTTTAACCACGCGTTTTTTCACGTGGTTAAAATTATTATATAAAAATAAGAGTTTATGTTAGAAAAATTTTTGATTTGTATTAAAAACATGACGTATAGTTGTCATGTTTTTTTTATTAGGCGGTTTTTAAAGACCGTGTTGATTTTTAGACATAATCTAGCAGAATTATAGTAAACAAAAAAGGCTATCAATTGATAACCTTTTTTGTTTACTATAATTATTTAATATCCTTAAGAACACTAGCGAAAGCAAGAGCTAAGCTATCTTTGTTAGAGTTATCTCTAACAAAAGAAATTTGTTCATTTGCAGTAGTTATATTAATAATCTCTTCATTTTCCTTTTGTGTTACTAAAAATTCTATTATATCCTTTATGTCGATTTTATCAACACTCCTTGTTTCTTCTGCATACCCCAAACTTACATGACCCTTAGCTTCTAAATAAATAGCGTCTTTAGTCAGTATCATATTTATAGTATTGGCTATATCACCACCTGCTCGTGTTAATAGATTACCAATAAAATTATAAGCCACATCCATATTACTTATTGGTTTGGTAACCTTAATTTTCATTATAACATCTTCATCTTTTAACGATAATTTAAACATTGAGTACCTCCCATACTTATACTTAGTCTATACTTATGTATTTAATTATACAGTAAACATGTGAACAGACAAGAAATATTTTCCATAATTGTTATTGAAATGATACATTTCTGTATACCAGTCCATTAACCTTAGTTGTAATATGTGTAGTATGGGAGTGTACATAGAGATTTATATAAATTTTCATCGGCTAAGGGTGGAAACTATAAATATACATAGCTGCATTTATATTAGATTTTCTTTGCATACATCCTTTTAATGATGGAAATGGAAAAATGTCTAGATTATTAACTCTTTTATTAATGTATAAAAGTAGTTTTGATGTTGGAAGATTTATTAGTTTAGAAAAGATTATTGAGGATAGCAAAGAAACTTACTATGAAGCACTTAACAAATCATCCATGCTATGGCATGATGGGAAAAATAATTTGCAGATATGGCTTGAATATTTTCTTGGAGTTATCATAAAAGCATATAAAGAATTAGAAGATAGGGTAGGACATATTGAAAATACTCGAGGCAGCAAGAGTGAAAGAATAGAAATGGCTATAGAAGGAAAGTTAGGGTATTTCATTAAAAATGAAATAAGGATTACATGTCCAGACGTAGGAGAGGCTACTATAAATAGAGTATTTGAAAAACTTAGAATTGAAAGGAAAATAGAAGTTGTAGGTAAGGGAAGAAATGCTAAGTGGAAAAAACTGTAGCGATATATAAAGAAGTTGATTATTGATGGACTAACAGCTATCAATATTGCATCTTTAAAGGTTTTTACAATGCAAAAGACAGGTTCTAATAATGTACCACAAATTATTATTTTTTCTATATTGGCATTGGTTTGTATATGTTTTTTGTGCCTATTCCTAAAAAATATTTCAGAGATTCCACAAAATACTAAATCAGGTTTAGGATAATTAAGGGTGAACCGTATAATAAATAAAGGATAATATGTAAAATTAAAGGATATGGATATATCTATCAATCTATATTTCAATGAAGCAACAAAAGAAACTGTTGCATATGCTAATCTCAAAAATTACTATAAATAAGATAAGAGAGATTGAATCAATAGAACTTAATATGAATGAAAACTTGGTAATGTATTTAGATAATGGAGGAAGTTATCCTTCTTCTTTTATTTCTAGAAGAAAGCTTAAGATAAATCCTGTAAATATAAAAGTTTGTATATAATTAATGAGAAAAAATATAAAAAATACTGTTTACAATAATAAATTATTACGATTTTTGTTGTTAACAAAAAATTACTTAATGAAATATAGGAAGATTTATAGTTACGTTTCTTGTAAAATATGTTTGTAATAGAATAATTGTTGGAGGGATTGTAATGAAACAAGTTTATGCACCAGGTTGTGCATTGATGATTTATAAGCCAGAGCTTGCTAAAAAGGTATTAGGGTTTTTAAATAAAAATTTAGGAGATATTCCAGAACACTTGATTTGCTGTAGAAATGAATCTAATCTTAAAAGTGGCACACAGTTAATCAACACATGTGCAGGCTGTGACAAGCGATATAGAGAACTTTATGATGGTATATCTACTATATCACTTTGGGAGATATTAGCTGAAAGTAAAACATTTCCATTTCAAAATTATAATGGCATGGAAATGAGCATACATGATGCTTGCCCTACCAGAACGGAAGAAAGAGTTCATTCTGCAATAAGAAAACTTCTTGAAAGAATGAATATAAAAGTTATTGAACCTAAAAATACTCGTACAAATTCAAACTGTTGTGGTGATAGTTTTTACGGAACTTTGTCTGTAGAGAAGGTTAAGGAACAAATGAAAAAACGTTCAGATGAAATGCCTTGTGAAAATGTTGTGGTTTACTGCGTTTCCTGCATCAAAGCAATGTACATAGGAGATAAAAAGCCACGCTATATTGTAGACCTTTTGTTTGGAGAGGAAACCAAAATTGGAACATTTCAGCCTGATGAATGGCACAATGAATTGCAAAAATTTATAGATAAACATTAGCAAGGAGAAAGCAGATGGAAGAATCTATCAAAATTCAGGATATGGAGAAATGGCAAGCTGTTGTAAGTTGTGACAGTAAATACGATGGCATGTTTTTCTATGGAGTAAAGACAACAGGGATATTCTGCAGACCGTCATGTAAATCAAAAACTCCTATACGTGCCAATGTAATTTTCTTTGATAATGTAGCAAATGCAATAGAGGCAGGGTTTCGTCCATGCAAAAGATGTTGTCCTGATAAAATAGTTTTCGAGCCTGATTTAGAGCTTGTGAAAAAAGCTAAAGATATATTCGATGCAGGTTATAATAAGACAATTAAATTAAATGATATTTCAAAACATCTTGGAGTTAGTACAAACCATTTGATAAAACTTTTTAAACAGCACAGTGGGGTTACTCCTGTACAGTACATTGCTAAAATAAGAGTAGATAAAGCAACAGAACTGCTTAATAAAAGAGATATAAATATTCTTGATATTGCCTATATGACGGGTTTTAAAAGTTTATCTAATTTTTATAAATGCTTTAAGCAGCAAACTGGATATACACCAAATGGACACAGAAAAAATAGAGACAATTTATAATGCCTATATTCTATTAATAATTACGTTACAACATTCTTATATGATGTGGCATCTAAAGATAAAAGATTTTTTAATTATCTATTGATTTATTTCCAGAATTTAGATACAATTATTGAGTGAGCTTATTGCGGGACTATGCAATTTGCTTATGGTATTAGAAATAATTGTGTTCAGATGCAATAGGGAGCTTGGCAGAGCTACTTATTGCATTCTTTTTTGTCAAGATTTAGTGTTATTTCAGAGGAAACCTCATTATTTTTTAAAGTTGTTTTTGATTGGAACAAAGCTTTCATTATCTCCTGTTTGTAGCAGAAACCAAGTAGCATAGCAACAATTCCCAGCATTGTAATACATAGAATAGTAATAATAAAATTTAGATTCACAAGACAACACTCCTTTTATAAATATATGGATAGGTGCAATCCGCTCACTTCTTGAATAGAGTTTAGAAAATGATATGTGTTTGTAGCTCAATTATAGCATGTATCCTTTTAGAATATATTGAATATTGCATGAAAACCCCAATTATTGTCATTAATTATTGTCGATATTTAATTTAGTTAAATAAAATATTTAATTTTAAGGAAGGGAATTCCAATTTAATATAGAATATTTAATTAAGGATAAATCAGCACAAAGGGGGATGATAACTATATGTACAATATATTAATTTTAGAAGACGATTGTATTCAGTTGAGAACCCTGTCAGAGATTATAAAACAATCAGGCGACATGTATCGAGTATATGAAACCACCAATATTACAGAGGCTCTTGAAATAGTTAGGCAAGAGATGATTGATCTTTTCTATGTCGATATTAATTTAAAAAATGAATCAGGTCTTAAATTTGCTCTCGAAGTAAGAGAAATAGAAAGATATAGACTAAACTGGATAATATTTGTGACAATTTACAAGGAGTATATGCTTTCAGCCTTTAAGAAAATTCATTGTTATGATTATATATTAAAGCCTTATAATGAGGAAAACATCCAAAGAATAACAAAGCTTTTGCTATCAGACAGCAGGGAACAGGTTGCTGTTACGGAAATTAGGGAGAAATTTATAATCGCTCATGTAAAGAATATCCAGGTAAAAATATTTGTTAATGAAATAATTTTCGTGGAAGTCTTTATTAGAACTTCAATAATTCATACTGTAAACGGTTCTTTCACCATAGATTACTTATCCCTTAAGAAACTAAATTCAATGATAGATGATAAGAATATCCTTCAGAGCCATAGATCCTACTTGGTTAATATAAAATATATCAATAAAATTCAAAAAACTAATGATAAAACTTCTTACAAGCTTTATTTGTATAATACCGACAAAACTGCATTACTCGGAAACAGCTATAAGAAATGTATAATGGACAGGTTTAATAATGCTGTAGGTGGGGGGATAAATGAACAATTATGAGGCATTCATGTTAATATTCCTAGAAGTAGGAAGTTTTATGCTGCTGTGGAATAGGTTTAATAAAAAATATGAAAATAGATTATATAAAAGTGCTCTCATTGTACTTTTTACTTCATTAATCGCTTTAATTACAAATTATATTTATTCACCTTTGCAGTTTTTTGTTAATTATATATTTTTATTTATAGCTATCAAGGTGGCCTTTAAGAAAAATATAAAGCATTTATTATTAGAGTTTGGCATGCTTATCGTTATTGTATGTATAATGCAACTTGCTATAATAATTATGATTAGAGTGTCTATTCAAGCTTTTATGGTAAAGGATGATTTCATATATTTATTTATTGCCAACCTCATCTGTATGGTTTTATGTTTTTGTATCTATAAATATGTAACTTATGAAAAATTAAAAATTTTTCTTGAGCAGAAAAGTTCTAAAATATACTTTTTTTCTGTGAATCTTCTCATGTATATAGTTATTGCAAAGTGGACATGGAATTTTAAAAGACACGAATTTTTGGATGAGATTGCGCTGTATCTTGTCATTCCTATAGTATTCATCCTAGCAAATTTGTTTTTGCTTGAGTATGAGATGAAAAAGAATGAAATGAAGAAGTCAATGGAGAATTATCAGAAATACTCTCCTGCAATATCAAAGCTATTAGAAGATGTAAGAAGGAGACAGCACGATTTTAAGAATCATTTAAATACTGTTTACAGCCTTGTTTTAGTATCTGATGAAAAGAATTTAAAGAAAACTATGACAGAATATATGAATTCTCTTAATACTTCATTGGAAAGTATGGAGAAACTACTTCAAATAGATAATACAGTAGTAGCGGCCATTATCTACAATAAAATAAATGAGGCTGCAAAAAATAATATTGAGTTTAAGTATATTATACATGGAGATTATAAAGTTCCTTTTAAAGACCATGAACTTTCAGAGATTTTAAACAATCTTTTGGATAATGCCTTTGATGCTGTTTTAAATTCAAAAAGTGATTTGAAAAAGGTGTTCTTAAATATAGGCCATTTGGATGAAAATTGTATTATAGAAATCGGAAATACAGGGGAAAGAGTAAAATTTAATGATATTGGGAAAATTTTCAGTGCAGGATATACTACTAAAAAAGGAAAGCATCGCGGATATGGGCTGTATAATGTAAAAAAAATAGTTGAATCCTATGGAGACAGAATTCAACTATCCTTTGAAAATAACTATACTATTTTCAGCATTAAATTGTCATAGATTATTCAACTATTATTCTTTTAAGCACTCAGGAATTTCAGGTTCTCCAAGGAAAAAGAAAGAGTTGAATTGTGAAAATAAAAATGAAGTTACAAAGATGGAAAGTGTGCATACCATTGTTCTTACCTTGAAATTGTTAACTAAAGTTTTCATAATATCCTCCTTGTTTTTAAAAAAATTATAGCTTCGGCTTTTTAACCATCACAAGCTGTACATTTTGTAGTAGTATTGTGCTGAAGCCGCAGTTAACATATTGAGTATTATCTAAAAACAATAAAATAATAGTCCATAAAGCTACAGACAGAGCTGCTATAAATTTATAGTGCAGCTTTTTCTTATTATCTTTTATAGGTCTCCTTACACTGCATATTGGAGCTCTAATTAAAACTATTGCAAAACTAACTATGCCAATAAGAGAATAATATACTGTTGGCAGTCTAGGGACTAATGGAGCCAGCACACTGGTGCAGATAAATATCAGAGTTGTTACAAGCAAGCAATTTAAGTTTCCCTTTAAGTGTACTCCACCAGCAAACACCCTAGTTGATAGCAGTATGAGTAAGGAAAAATAGAAATACTTTTGACTATGAATTATATTAAAAAACAATATTAGAAAAACAATTTTAAATCCTTCACCTAAAATTACACTTAAGCCATACTGTATCCTTGCTCTGTCTTTAACATTGTTGTAGGCTTCAGTACAAATGAGGGAGGTAAGCTGTAAAGCCAATTTATCTATCATTTTCAATGCACCACCTCGAAAGTGAAAAACACTATAATTTTAAAAAACATTCCTTTAAAGAGGCTTCTTTATATAATGATATGATTAAAAATGCAACTTTAGTACAATTATGTAATTAGATTTCATTTGCTGGAATATTCACTGTTGCAGGGGGAGCACTAGTAACAGCATGATTACAATAGATGTGTAAAAGGCTACGTTATACCAGTTATGGTGAACCGTATCATAAGTAAATGAGGAAGTTACTAAAATTGCATAGTTAAATGGAGGTCAGGTGCGCTTCGCCTCCATCATGAAATCCACGAAAATATAAATATGACGAATATAAAAATAATTCTTGACCGATCGTTCTCAAAATGTTATTATTAATATTATACAAGGAGTGAAGTTAATGGGACGAAGCAGGGAATTTGATGAAAATGTAGTTCTCAAGAAAGCAATGGAGTTATTTTGGGAACAAGGCTACGAAAAGACATCTTTGAACGATCTAGTAGAGCATATGGGAATACATCGTAGAAGTTTATATGATACCTTTGGTGACAAGCATACATTATTTTTAAAAACGATAGATTGTTACGAAGAATTAATAAAAAACAAAGTACAAGTTGGAATTTTACATTCAGAAACGGCAAAACAAGCGATACAATTTATCTTTGATTTTATGATCGAAGGATATGAGGATAGACCATGGGGTTGCTTAATTGTAAATTCAGCAACAGAGATGGCTCTTAGGGATAAAGAGGTAGAAGAAAAAACGGAAGAGGCATTTATGCAAACAGAACAACTTCTTGCGGATCTTGTTCGAAAAGGACAACAAACAGGTGAATTTTCTTGTGATTATGATGCTGAAGTTTTAGCAGAAATATTGCAAAATACTTTGACTGGAATTCGTGTAATGTTAAGAACATCAGCGAGTAAAGAAAAATTGCATCGTATAGCGGATTTTTTCTTGGATTTGTTAAATAAATAATTTTTTCACATTAATTAGAATGATTGTTCTTGAAAATGTGTTTATGTTCTTCTAGAATCGTGTTCACAATAAAGAAAGTAGAACAGCTATATAAATTATTAAAGTAATAACCTCAGCAAGCAAAAAAATTACATCATATAGCAGATTTTTTTCTTTGATCTGTCAAATAAATAATTTTTTACACTAATTAGAATGAGCGTTCTCAAAAGATATCTTATGTTTATTTAAAACCATGTTACACAATAAAGGGTTTTGAATAGGATCGCTTTAAGATTGTATGACATGCCAGATCAGAATGATGAAATTCATTATTCAGTTCACCTAAATTTAGTTTAAAAATAGATAGCAAACTAGTTAAAATGCTGACTCAGACAAAGGGTAATTCATGCATGTAATAATGGAAAAAAGAAAATATGCGAAGGAGTAAGTTTAATGAAAACAGTATTTGACCAAACACAATTAAAAGGAATTAAGCTGAAAAACAGATTTGTCCGTTCATAAGCCAATGATGAGATGCTAGATGAGCAAGACATATGGAAATTTACAATGATTATTTTAACAGATATTATAGATTCAACAAAAATTGAATGTATTCTTATCATATATGACTATAAAAATTAGCAAGGAGTGAATAAAAATGTGTTTAATAACTGTAAATGAAGAAAAATGTATAAAATGTGGAATTTGTGTGGTGGAATGTCCAACTGGAGTACTAAAACTAGAATCTACTGGTCCCAAAGAAGTTAATCCTAATGTATGCTTAGAATGTGGTCATTGTGTAGCTATATGTCCAAAAGAAGCTATAGATAATAAGAAATCACCATTAGCTATGCAAAGTGAGATAAAAGAAGTACCAAAACTAACTCCAGAAGAAGCAAAGAATTTCATTCGAGCACGACGATCTGTTCGTTCTTATAAGAATACACCAGTTGAAAGAGAAAAGTTAATGCAGCTTGTTGATGTTGCTCATTTAGCTCCAACTGCCAGTAATTCACAAGGTATATCTTATCTAATAATAGATGATAAAAAAACAATTGAATTAGCAGTTGAAGAATGTATTAAATGGTTTGAGAATGATGCAACTTGGAGTAAGAGGTTGGCTGGTATGATTAATGGCTACAGAGAAAATAAAGTTGATACTATATTAAGAGATGCACCTAGTATAATTTTAACTTTAGCTGATGATAATTTTTACAATGGTAGAGAAAATTCTATGATTTCATTATCTTATCTTGAATTATATGCTCCATCTCTTGGACTTGGATCATGCTGGGCAGGAATATTTGAGATTTGTGCCCGTAGTGATAATTCGCCAATGTACAAGATTTTTAATATTCCAGAAAAAAAGAAAATAACAGGAGTTGTAATGGTAGGATATCCTAAATATAGCTATAAAAGATTTACAGAGAGGCAACCATTATCTGCTTCGTTTTACAATAATTAAATAATGAAATGACTCAAAATAAAGTAAATGAATTTTATCAAGAACAGTTAAGAATAAAATCTAGAAAATATAATTAGAATCTGTGATTCTTAAAAATATGGAATAATAAAATACTGGTAAACATTGCGTTATTAAAAATAATACAGATAAAAAATAAAAGAAAAGGAGGAGAAAGATTTGAGTCGAACATTGGTAATTTATTGTCACCCATATGAAAAGAGGTTTAACCATGCAATCTTTCAAACGGTTGTTAAACATATTTAAGATAAAAAACAAGATGTAGAAATTATTGACTTGTATAAAGATAAATTTGATCCATGTTACTCCAAAGAAGAGTTAGCTCTCTTTAAACATGGTACTTAAGATGGTTTATTGGAAATCCTATTGGTAAGATCTTTGTGAATATAACTTTAAAACAGTTAGGTTTCAAAAAGCGTAAATGGATTCACTTTGGAGGTATAACCAATTCTCAGCCAAGTCAAAGAGAAAAGTTCTTGCAAGATATTATCCACAAAATTTAATAGTTAATTGTAATGCTTAAAAGGGAGATTATAAAAAATATCTCCCTTTTTGGGTGATGGATTAGGTGACAAAATGATTATGAAAAAGCAAATGACTTTATTTGAAGATTTGACGTGAATTTAATAAATAATGTTCTTTAAAAATTGAATAGTGCTATATTTACAATTTGTTCCATAATTAATTGGTATTGGTGATTTATTCCGAAACAATTATATTTCATCGTATAATATATCAACGGTAGTCGTATGCTTAGATAGATGTTTTTTTATATTGATAAACTTCATTCCCCCAGTCAGCAAGATCCCGTAAAGCAACTATGAGTTTTTGACTAAGTTCTGATAATTCATATTCTACTCTTGGTGGAATTTCATTGTATTGATGACGAATAACAAGAGAGTCTTTTTCAAGTTCCTTTAAGTTTTTTGATAGCATCAGGCTTGATATACCATTAACTTTTCTCTGTAATTCATTAAATCTGATAACTCCATTTTTGGACATAGTCCAAAGGATTAATACTTTCCATTTTCCATTAATAACGTTTAAAGCATAGTCTATACAACAGTTCTCCATAAAGGCAACCTCCATTACTTATATAAATATTAGTGACTAAACATTTTTTGCGTACTTGTTGAATTATATGTTACTTAATATAATGAAGTTAGTCAATAGATAATTGACTTAATTTAAGAAAACTTTTTATTAAAAGGAGAGATATAAATGTCAAAAGTAGTTATTTTCAAAGGTAGTCCAAGAAAAAATGGATATACTACAAGATTATTAGAACAAGTAGCAAAAGGAGCAAAATCCAAAGGTGCTGAAGTTATTGAATTTGATTTAAATGATTCTGGAATTCGTGGATGTCAAGGATGTATGTATTGCCGTACCCATGACGGATGTGCTATTAAGGATTATTTACAGCCAATGTATGAAGCTATTAATGAAGCAGATGCTATTGTATTTGGTTCTCCAATCTATTATTATCAAATTACAGGTCAAGCAAAAGTTTGGTTAGACCGTACATTTCCATTGATTGAACATGATGGACACACGATTACACCTAGACATCCAGGTAAAAAGTTAATAACTATATTTGCTCAAGCAAACTCAGATCCTAAAATAGGTGCAGAGGGCATTAAATTTGCTAATAGTGTATTAGAAACATATGGTTGGAAATTAGAGGATAGCATTCATTACTGTGGAGCTAGTCATGAGCTTGATTTAGCAATGTTTGATGAGTTATCTTTAAGAGCATTTAAAGATGGGGAAAATTTAGTTGGATAAATTTCTAACACACCACTATAAAATAACCATAATTATAGGTTGTATTCAATTGTAATAAACATCTACATGGTTAAAATACAATCTTCTTATATTATGAATCGATAAAATTAAATAACAAATTGTAAAATCGCATTATTCAGGGAATGAATTTGCGATTTTTTTAGTGCGTCATTCTAAAAAAGGTAGCATATAGTGTAAATTTTCTTATGCCATATAGAAAGGCTTCAGTCCATAATTTCAGAGTTCAATGATATATTCACTTCTCATATATTTAGAACAAACTTAGAATCATAAAGTTTCCTAATGTCATAGTCACTTGCCAATGTGGAGCCAACAAATAAAACAGCGGATGTTCCAATAATAACATCCGCTTCAGAAAAATCAACATATTTATGCAATAAACACTTATAATGATTTTAATAGATACGATTAAACTTAATAGCAAAATGCTGTATTCTTTCTTGCATATCAGTTTTCATCACTTCTTTGCTTAATTCCGGTACAAATATTTCAGAAACAAGTAATAAAAAATAGTCTTTTAAAGCTTGCTCATGATTTAACCCATTCTCAAACAAATAATTTCTATTTATTAATTTTTGAATCATTACACGGTCTTGTAATATAAGCAGCTTACCATTTAGGTGCTCATAGAACGCACCTTTACTTTTTCCAGCCTCAAAAAAAACTTCTAGCTGTTTATTTCTTTCATTTAACTGAGCGCTAATTTCTAAATACAAGTTAGGATAATTCTTGTTTAATTCATCTATAAAAAGATCAGTAGCAGTGCCCCATAAAGCTACATTTTGATAAAAGAAATTAGGAAATTCTTTTATAAAGGTTTCTCTTTCATCCAGTTCATTAGGAACTTTAACTGTTTTAATGAAATTTACATATTTAGCTACAACAGCAGCAATAACTTCTTCTTTTGAAGAAAAACAAGCTAGGAATTTTAACTTTTGCACTGCTACTCGCAAATATTATGGCTGGACTTGAAGGAACAATTATTTCAACAGCAATGCCAACAATAGTAGCTGATTTAAATGGGATTACTTTAATGAATTGGGTTTTTACCATATATCTATTATTAATGGCAATTGGTACACCTATTTGGGGAAAGATTTCTGATAGAATTGGCCGCAAGAAAAGTTTTATTATTGGAGTAACTATTTTCGTAATGGGATCATTCTTGGAGGGACTATCCCCTAACATGTCATTTATGATTTTTGCAAGAGCGTTAATGGGAATAGGTGCAGGAGGCATGATTTCTATTCCATTTGTGATTTTTACAGAAATCTATCCACCTGAAAGAAGAGCAAGTATATTTGGTTTAACTGCTGCTTTTGGTGGTATTGCATCAGTGTCGGGGCCAATTATAGGTGGACTTATTATTGAAAAACTAAATTGGCATTGGATATTTTATATCAATGTTCCTATTGGTATTTTATCAATTATTCTTATTCAAGTTTTCTTTAAGGAAGAAGTGAAAAAGATAAATAAATCTATAGATGTAATCGGTGGTTTATTGATATCCTTAGGAATTCTAACATTGCTGCTGGGACTTCAAGAAGTAGGACATGCTATGGGCTTTTCTTTGAGAATAATTCTTTACTTTATTATTTCTGGAATTTCACTATTCTTATTCGTAAAAGTGGAGAAAAAAGCAGAAGACCCAATCATACCAGTACAGTTATTAAAAAATAGGGAAATGCTAATTAAAAATTTTATTGCTTTTGCAACTATGGGTTATTATATTTCATTAAATGTCTATATTCCTATGTGGGCACAAGGAATTATGGCTACAAGCGCAATTATTGCGGGTATGACCCAAATTCCCATAGCAGGTCTTTGGTATAGCGGATCTAGAATTGCAGCAAGAAGAATAAAAAATCATTCAGCCAATTCTACTATTTTGCTTGGGCTTGCTATTGCACTTATGGGTGCTTTTACGTTAGTTTTTGCTAAACAGAACTCATCTTATTGGTTATTTATTATTGTTGGATCACTATTTGGAATTGCTTTTGGCATGCTGCTATCCTCTTCACAAGTTGCTGTAACACAAATTGTAGCTCCTGAAAATTTATCAGCAGCAACCACCTTGAACAGACTGTTTAATACTTTAGGACAAACAGTCATGCTGTCCATTTACGGGGTAATATTTAATACTTACATCCATTCCGGAATATCTCAAAATAGCACATCAGAAATTACTCTTGATATGATAAACAAACTAAGCGATACATCAGTATGAGAAAAGTTCTCAAGTAAGAGCTTAGAACTTCTTCGTAATATAGTATTTAATGGTATTCATGGAGTTCTTGTTGCTGGTTTGATGCTTCTGCTTACAGCTCTGGTTTTGACTATTTTAGATATTCATTTTAAAGATAAACTAAAAAGAAAGAAGGTATAGAAATGTATCAAACAATTATTATTATTTTTTTAGCACTATTGGCTGCTGTTATACTCTTTTTAAGTATAGCTGCAAAGAAAGTTTTTGATTTAGCTATTGATAGCAGAAAAAGCAAGCTGGAAGACATTAATATAGGAGACGATGAAGTCACAAGGTATACATATGAAAAACTAAAGCGTAATGAAATTGCTTTTGACGGCTTACCTTTTGAAATTCTTCATATGAAAACGGTAATGATGCTAAGCGGAGAGCGAGATTTACCGAAAAACGTAAAATGTATAATTGATGACTGCGGATATACTTCTGTAAAAGATGAATTCACATATCAAATTAAACAGTTAATGCCTAAATTGCCTACAAAACCAGTAATATTTGCTACAAATATTTTAAATAAAACTGTTGCTAAATATAACTTTTCAGAAGCAAGTGCACTAAATCAAGTAAAAAAGACTAAAGTTCCAATATTTTTTATACATGGATCTGAAGATAATTATACGCCTACTGAAATGGCTCATCAATTGTATGATGCTTGTCCTTCAGATAAAGAATTATGGATTGCTAAAGGTGCAACTCATGGTAGATCTTATGATGTAAACCCACATGAATATATAGCAAGAATAACAAAATTTTATACTCAATATGTAAAATAAATAAATTTGTTAATTGATTGGAGGATAATATTATGACATTAAGCAAACGAAAACTTGGAAATCAAGGACTTGAGGTTCCATCAATCGGTCTTGGTTGTATGGGTATGAGTCAATATTATGGCCAAGCAGATGAAAAAGAATCCATTGCAACTCTTCATAGATCTATAGAACTAGGGTGCAACTTTTTTGATACAGCTCAAGGTTATGGTCCACTAACTAATGAAGAATTACTTGGACGTGCTTTTAAAGGAAGACGCCACGAAGTAATCCTTGCTACAAAATTTGGTTTCCGTTTTAAAGATGGTAAACAAGTAGGTGCAGAGAGAGCTAGCAGACCTGAAGAAATCAGAGAAGCAGTAGAAGGTTCATTACTTCGTCTAGG
>Ga0302162_10000275_pt1 | contig 14925 bp, 13 predicted proteins | sample I_Fen_E2_2_FD_193501 | JGI IMG/M metagenome (GOLD analysis project Ga0302162, IMG submission 193501) | Peat permafrost microbial communities from Stordalen Mire near Abisko, Sweden - I_Fen_E2_2 | ecosystem: Environmental > Terrestrial > Soil > Wetlands > Permafrost | place: Sweden: Abisko...
AATGAAAATTTATATGCATATTCATCAATTTTATTTCCTGGAACCTCAATATCATCTGGATTCTTAGTGAAATTTCTAAGTATTCCATTTACTAATTTTGAATCACCTTCAGATATTGCTTTTGCTTCTTCTACCGCTTCATTACAAGCAGCATAGCTTGGTATTTTATCTAAGAAATTCATTTGATATATTGCTACTCTTAAAATATTTAAAGTATCTTTATTCATTAATTTTATATCTTTTACAAAGTTAGAAATTATAATATCTAATGTTTTTCTTCTTCTTAAAACTCCATATACAATTTCAGTTAGTAATGATTTATCTTTATCGCTTAATTCTGATTCATTTAGTTCTTTTGATAGTATTATATTAGAATACGCTCCTTCATTTAAAACTCTATCTAATACTTTTACTGCTAATTCTCTACAATTCATACTCTACCTCTTCTTCAATCGTCTCTATTGCTAATTGCAATGAGTCTTATTAATTGTGATATTGCCATTAATGTTGCTGCTACGTACGTCATTGCTGCCGCATCTAAAACTTTTTGTGCGTTCTTTGTTTCATCTCCATATAAAATTCCTCTTGATTTTAATATATTTAAAGCTCTAGTGGAAGCATCAAATTCAACTGGTAATGTTATTAATTGAAACACTACTACTGCTGAAAACAAAACAATTCCGAGCATTGTAAGTCCTTTAAAACCTAGTAATACTCCTATAAGGAATAGTACCCAAGATATATTTGAACTAATATTTACAACAGGTACTATTGAATTTCTTATGGTTAACGGTTTGTATTTTTCTTTATGCTGAAGTGCATGACCGACTTCATGAGCTGCTATTCCTGCTGAAGATATAGTTCCACCAGCATAAACATCTGGAGATAGTCTAAGTATTCTACTTGAAGGATCATAATGATCACCAAGCTTAGTATTTACGACTTCTATTCTAACATCAAAAAGTCCTGCTTCATCTAACATCATTCTTGCAACTTGCTGTCCAGTATATCCATTTATAGTTCTAACCTTACTGTATTTTCTATAAGTACCATCAACTTTATTTTGTGCCCAAAATGAAATTATTATTGCTGGAATTAATATTATCATTGTAGGATCAAAAAATGAATAAAAAGGCATTTTACATCCCTCCGTTATCCTAAAATTATATTCTTATCTATTTCATGTCCATTTATATATTGTTCTATAGTTAATGGCTTACCATTTGGGAATTGTACTTTTTTTATAATAAGTACACCTTCTTTACATGCAACCTTTATCCCATTTTTGCTTACATCTATAATTGTTCCAGGTTCCTTTGAATTCTTTTCATCTAAAGATTCTGTTTCATATATCTTCATTCTTTCGCCCTTATAATCAGTATAAGCAATAGGCCAAGGATTTAAACCTCTTACTAAATTATGAATTTCTATTGAACTCTTATTCCAATTTATATTTGCAAGATCTTTGTCTAACATTTTCGCGTAAAAAGTTTCTCCTTCTTGTTTTTGTAAAACTACACTTTCATTGCCAATACCTTCTATACTTTTAACTAAAAGATCTGCTCCTCGTACCATTAATATATCATGTAATTCTCCAGTTGTCATATAATTAGTAATTTCAACTTCATCTTTTAGAATCATATCTCCTGTATCTAATCCTACATCCATAAGCATTGTAGTATTCCCAGATACCTTTTCACCATTTATTATCACCCAATTTAACGGTGCAGCACCTCTATACATAGGTAGTAATGATGCATGAAGATTTATACATCCATACTTAGGTATATCTAGTATTTCTTTAGTCAGAATTTGTCCAAAAGCTACTACTATTATAAAATCCGGTTTCAATTCTTTTAATTTTTCAATTAAATTTATATCTTCTTTAATTTTTATAGGTTGATATATTGGAATTCCATATTTTAATGCTTCTTCTTTAACAGCCGAATATGCCATCTTTTTGCCTCTGCCTTTTGGTTTATCTGGTTGAGTTAATACGGCAGTAACATCATATTCTTCAATTAATCTTTTTAAAGAAGGAACTGCAAAATCAGGAGTACCCATAAATACTATGTTCATTCTGTTTTTCTCCTGTCATTATTTATTTTTTTACTCTGTCAATAAATAAAGTTCCATTTAAATGATCATATTCATGCAAAATAGCTCTTGCAAGTAGTTCTTCTGCTTCTATTTCAAATTCTTCTCCTTTTTCATTTAAAGCCCTTGCCTTAACATAGTTCGGTCTCATAACTTCTTTTGTTTCTCCTGGTAGACTTAAGCACCCTTCTTCATCTGTTTGTGAACCACTTGTTTCTATTATTTCGGCGTTTATAAATACTAGTGGACCTTCTCCAATATCTATAACAAATAATCTCTTTAATATTCCAACCTGTGGTGCTGCAAGGCCAACACCGTCTGCTTCATACATTGTTTCCTTCATATCTTCAATTAAAGTTAATAATCTTTCATCTATTCCATTAACTTCTCTACATTTTTTTCTTAACACGTCATCTCCAAATTTTCTTATATTTCTTAATGCCATATTTCATCTTCCCCCTACATCATATTGTTAGGATTAATATCTATACTAATCCTTATTTCATTATATACACTCTTATTTAATAGATAAAGTGTATCTTTCACTTTTTCACAAAACTCATCATCAAAATTTCCTTTTATTATTATTTGCCATCTATAATTTTCCTTCAACTTAGTAATAATACAAGGGACTGGTCCAAGTATAGTTAAGTCTTCTACTACTAATTTTTTCAAATTTCCTTCTAAAGTATACATGAATTTTTTTAGTTTTTCTTCAAATTTTGAAGAACCATTAATCAATAATATCTTGCCAAAAGGGGGATTCCCCATCAATTTTCTAATGCTTATTTCTTCTTTAAATAGAGATTCATAATCTTCTTCTTTAGAGTATTTTAAGCTATAGTGATTTGGTGTATAACTTTGAACAATCACTTTGCCTTCTTCTTCACCTCTACCAGCTCTTCCTGCAACTTGAGTTATTATTTGATATGTTCTTTCAGAAGCTCTATAGTCTGGTAAATTTAGAGACATATCCGCAGCCAGCACCCCTACTAAAGTAACATTTTTAAAATCTAATCCTTTTGACACCATTTGAGTTCCTATTAGAATATCTGCTTCTCCATTTTTAAATGAATTATAAATGGACTCATGAGAATTTTTGTGTCTAGTTGTATCTACATCCATTCTTAATACTTTTGCACTCGGAAAATATTTTTTTACTTCCAATTCAACTCTCTCTGTTCCTGCTCCAAAAAATTTCACATATTTACTATTGCATTTTGGACACACCTTACTAACTTTTTCTGCTCTTCCACAATAATGACATATTAAATATCCATTCTTATGATATGTCATAGAAACATCGCATTCTGGACACTTAAATACATATCCACAGCTTCTACATGATATAAAGGTGGAATAACCTCTTCTATTTAAAAATAAAATCACTTGTTTTTTATTTTTTAAAGCTATATCAATTTCCTCGAAAAGTTTTTTGCTGAATAAAGAAAGATTTCTATTTTTTAATTCTTCGCGCATATCTATTATTTGCATTTTAGGCATTTTATTTCCATTAACTCTTTTATGCATTTCTATTAATTTATATTCACCTTTAAGTGCTTTATAATAACTTTCTATACTTGGAGTCGCTGAGCCTAAAACTAATTTACAATTTTTAAGTTCACATATAAATTCACTTACTTCTCTAGTATGATATTTAGGATTATGTTCCGATTTATAAGTATTTTCGTGTTCTTCATCGATTATTATAAGTCCAAGATTTTGTAGTGGTAAAAATAATGCACTCCTTGCCCCTATAACTAATTTGGCTTTTCCTTCTTTCACTCTATACCATTCATCAAATCTTTCTCCATCACTTAGTCTACTATGAAATAATGCTACATCTTCTCCAAATCTCCCTTTAAATCTTTCTATCATTTGAGGCGTTAATGAAATTTCTGGTACCAAAACAATTGCACTTTTATCTTGATTTAACACGTCTTGAACGAGTCTCATATATACTTCTGTTTTTCCAGAACCTGTAACACCCTTTATAAGGAACTTTAACTTTGGTTCATTCAAAATAGTATTTAAACAATTCTCTTGTTCTTCATTTAATAACTTATTATTATCATTTTCATATTTACGAGTATTATATCTAAAAACTACTTGTTCTTCCACTTTTAAGATATCTTTTTCTATAAGCTTATTTAATGAATATAAAGAAAATTCTTCATTATTTGTAACTTCTGCTTTAGTATACATTGCATTATTATTAACTATGAAGTTATATAGTTTTATGTAATTTTCTTTTTTGAGTTCATCTACATTTATTTCTTTATTAATAGATATTACCTTTTTCTTTTTATTCTTTGAACCTTTCATAATACCAACTGGAATCATAAGACGAACAGCATCAATAAATTTACAAAGATACTTCTTTCTCAGAAACTCAATCATTGTAATATCTTCTTTAGTTAATATAGCCTCATCATCACATAAATTTAAAATCTCTTTTACCTTATAATTAAAATTTATACAATCATCTTGCAATAATGAATATACAAATCCTTCTACTGGTTTACTTCGTTGTCCAAAAGGAACCTTAACTCTAAATCCTATATCTATATTTTCCATAAGTTCATAAGGTACTTTATATGTAAATGGCCTATCTATCTCTAAGGCATCACTGTTTATAATTATTTCAGCATACATAATATTTGCATCTACCACCTTACGCCCAATTTTTCCAATGTTTAATGTTTAAATAATTATATCCTAATACTAAAATAATTCATTATTTATAGCATCATGCTAAACTTCCATAAAAATTATTTTTTAATTTGCATTTAAACATTAATATTTTGATATTATTCCCACACTTTATTGTTTACATCACAAAAACTTCATTAATACTAATAAAGAAGCGCAAATTTCTAGCGCTTCTCCAAAATGATATCAAATAAATTACTTGCAATTTTTTCTTTACTCATCTTATCTAGCTGTATTTCTTTTCCTTCTTTCGATAAGATTATTACTTTATTATCTTCTGATGCAAAACCAGTATCACTTGCAGTTATATCATTTGCTACAATATAATCTAAATTTTTTCTTTGAAGCTTAGACATAGCATTTTCTTTTAAATTTTGACTTTCAGCCGCAAACCCTATCAAAATTTGCTTTTCTTTTTTATTTCCAAGTTCCATTAAAATATCATTATCCCTAACAAATTCTATCCCCAAATCTCCTTCGCCTTTTTTTATCTTTTGGGTACTATAATTTTTAGGTTTATAATCAGCAACAGCTGCTGATTTAATTACTATATCTGCATCTTCAAATCGCTTTATAACTTCATTTTTCATTTCTTCGTTGGTTGAAACTTTAACAAAATTAATGTTCTTAGGAACCTCTAGAGCTGTAGGTCCAGAGATTAAAGTTACATTAGCACCCCTATTTCGTGCTTCTTTAGCTATTGCATAACCCATTTTCCCAGTTGATCTATTTGTAATAAATCTAACTGGATCTATAGGTGCTATTGTTGGTCCTGCTGTTACAATAACGTTTTTGTTTAACAAATCTTTTTTTTCATAAAGTTCCATTAAAACTCTATCTACTATAACTTCTGGACTTTCAAGTTTTCCTTTTCCACTAGTTCCACAAGCAAGTCGTCCTTCAGCAGCATCTATAAATTCATATCCAAAAGACTTAAGCTTTTTAATATTATCTTGAACTATAGGATTTTCATACATATTTGTATTCATAGCAGGCGCAAAAATAACCTTACCTTTTGTTGCCATTATTGTAGTTGAAAGCATATCATCAGCCATTCCATTTGCAACTTTTCCTATTATATTAGCAGTAGCAGGTGCTACTAAAAACACATCTGCTTTTTCTGCTAAACTTATATGTTGAATTTCCCAAGCTTTTGGTTCTGTAAACATATCACATGTAACCATATTTTGACTTAGAGATTGAAAAGAAAGTGGCGTTACAAATTTAGTAGCTGACTCTGTCATAATAACATTAACATTAATACCTTTTTTTATAAGTAAACTTACAATTTCTAAGGCTTTATATGCTGCAATTCCTCCACTTACTCCTATAACTACATTTCTGTTCATTTTATTTAAGACCTTCTTTTATAACTTCAAATTCAAATGCATCTTTATCTATTTCATTAATTGCAATTGTTAAAGGTTTGTTTGATTCCACTGAAATTTTAGCATCAGAACCCTCAATTATTTGTCTAGCTCTCTTTGATGTTAACATTACCAAAGAATATCTATCATGTATTTTTTCTAATAAGTCTACCACTGATGGTTCAATCATAGAGTTGTTCATTTATCATGCCCTCCTTTGAATTTAATATACTGTCTTTTATTCTATCTACTCTGCATTTTTCAGCAGATATTATAGCTTCTAATTTTTCAACTGCGATCTCAACTTTATCATTTACGACCGCGTAATTATATTTAGAAATAAAATTTATTTCTTTATATGCTGAATTAAATCTTTTCATTAAAGATTCTTGAGTTTCGCTTCCTCTATTTATAATTCTTTGTTTTAATTCTTGCATAGATGGTGGAAGTACAAATATAAAAACTCCCTCTTCTGTATTTTCTTTTACTTTTAATGCACCTTGTATATCTATTTCTAGAATAACATCTCTTCCGCTTTCTAATATCTCTTCAACATTAGACTTAGGTGTGCCATAATAATTATCATACACTTCTGCATATTCTAAAAAATCATTAGCTTCTATTTTTTCTTTGAATTCTTCTTTAGACATAAAGTGGTAATTAATCCCTTCCACTTCTCCATTTCTTGGATTTCGTGTAGTTGCAGATACAGACAAAGCTACATTTTTATTTCTATCCATAAAGCTTTTACATATAGTACCTTTCCCTGCACCTGATGGTCCTGATATAACTATTAATAGCCCTCTACCGTCAACCGTCATTATTCATCAACCTCATCAACTACCACATCATCTTTCGTTGCTAATCTATGAGCCACAGTTTCAGGTTGAACTGCTGATAATATAATATGATCACTATCTGTTATTATAACAGCTCTAGTTCTTCTTCCATAAGTAGCATCTATCAACATCCCTCTGTCTCGTGCTTCTTGAATAATTCTTTTAATAGGCGCTGATTCTGGACTCACAATTGCAACTAATCTATTTGCAGAAACTATATTGCCAAAACCTATGTTTATTAACTTTATTCCCATTTTTTCCTCCTAATTATTCAATATTTTGAACTTGTTCTCTTATTTTTTCAATTGCATTCTTCACTTCTATAACTTTATTAGTCATATCTATATCTGTAGATTTAGACGCTATAGTATTAGCTTCTCTATTCATTTCTTGAATTATGAAATCCAATTTTCTTCCAATCGGCTCATTTAAATCCAAAGTACTCCTCATTTGACTTAGATGGCTTTTAAGTCTAGTTATTTCTTCATCTACAGCTGCCTTATCAGAAAGAATTGCAACTTCAAGGGCTATTCGGCTTTCATCTATGTCTACTCCAGATAATAATTCACTTAATCTTTCTTCAAGCTTTTTTTTGTAGTTTTTAGGAATACTATCTGCTACTTTTTTAATTTCTTCAACATATGTATCTATTATTTGAAGTTTTGATAAAATATCTTCCTTTAATTTTTCGCCTTCTTTACTTCTCATTTCTTCCATGAGATTAAGAGCTGACTCAATTAATGGAGAAATTTCATTGAAAATATTATCCAAATTTTCTTCGTGTTCTTCTATATTAATCACATCTGGAAATCTAGCTATTTTTGTTGCAGATATATCATCTATAACATTTAGTTCCTTTTGTATTTGTTTTAAACATTCATAATAATTTTTAGCTAACTCAATATTTAAAGTTGCTTTTCCAATATCATTCCTGTAATTCTTGTAATTAATAAAAACATCAACTTTACCTCTATTTAATTTTTTACTAATTATATTTCTTATTTTTTCTTCTAATGCAAGCATCATTCTAGGCATTCTAATATTTATATCTAAATATCTATGATTTACACTTTTCATTTCTATTGAAAAACAAGAATCCTTACCTTCTTCACTTTGAGCTCTTCCAAAGCTAGTCATACTTTTTATCACCTTTACACCTCCTTCTAGATAGTTTCACTAATTCAATATACTAATCATAAATTAAATTGTTGTTTACTGTCAATGTTTTGTTCACATATTGTTAACATTTTTTTTAATTCACAGTTCTTAATGCACAATTTAGATACAATTTTCTACAAAAATTGAATTATTATCATTATCATATATAGGAATGGCCTGATATTTCTTATTCGTCCTAATTGTTACAAATCCATTCATGGATTTGCTCCTTTATTGTACATTGTTAATTAAAGTAATTGTGCATTCTATAAAGTGAAAATTCTATAATTTCCTAGGAAATAAAAAAATTGCTTAACAACTATTTTCGAAATCATTGTTAAGCAATATCAATTAGTATGAATTATTTTTTGGCAGGTCGGCGTATCCTGCATCTCTGTTTACTAAGACTAGCGCATGAGGAGCCTTTTCTCACCTCAAAAAATAAGTTTTTTATAAATATATCACAATATATTTTCTTTTAATTCAGTATCTTCAATTCTAATTAATCTTCCCCTATAGATTCTCGAATTCATTTTTGATAACATTATCGGATATAATGTTGCTACATATATATATTGTTCATTTAAATCAATTTCTAACCCCAAAAGTAAAATAATATTATCAACCTTCTTTACTAATTCAAGAGAACTTTTATCCCCCCGTTTATAATTTAATCCAACATATTCAGGTTCTTCTATTACTTTTTCTACAATATCTATTATATTTTCTCTCATTCTTTTTGTGAGCTGCCTACCATGTCTTTTCTTTATATGGTTTATAACACCTGGAGAGGCATAGACATTTTTAGGTAGATCAAGCTCTAAGAGTTCACTTATAGAGCTTTTTATTTTCCCAACTTTCTTATAAGCTTTATACTCTGTTTTCATAATACCCCTCTTTTACATCCTTTCTTTTATTATATACGAATACTATGTATTTTGACTTATTAAATAAAAAAATCATAGGACGTATGAAACTAAACTCAGCTGAAGTATAAAACTCCAGCTGAAAAGTTTCACTTTATGTCAGACAAGGATGTATGTTTAATTCCTAGCAGATTATTAGATGAACATGCCAACGTGAGTAGATAAGTGAGAGTCCAAAAGTGAATGTCCAAAAAGTGAGAACCGAAATTTTACATTTCGTTCTTCTAACTTTTTCCTTGGAGCTTTTATATTTGGAAACATGAACTTTCTCTGTGAGCATTTTACATTTATCTTTTTAAAGGATTATGCAAATTAATCCACCATTACCTTCATTAATAATTTTTTGTAGAGTCTTTTGAATCTTAACTTGAACATCTTCTGGCATCTTATATAGTTTGTTTTGTAACCCTTCCTTTACTAACACTTCTAAGGATTTTCCAAACATGTTACTTTGCCAAAGCAGTGCTGGATCTGTTGCAAATTGATCAAGTAATCCTTTTACAAGTTCTTCTGATTCCTTTTCGGATCCCATTATAGGACTTATTTCGGTTTTTATATCACATTTTATAAAATGTAAGCTTGGAGCACTCGCTTTTAATTTTACTCCATATTTATTCCCTTGTTTAACTATTTCAGGTTCTTCAAACTTCATTTCTGCAAGTTGTGGCGCAACTAACCCATATCCAGTTTCTTTTACATCTTCCAATGCATCTTTTACTTTATCATATTCACATTTAGCATGAGTTAAATCTTTAATTATCCCAAGCAAATCGCTTTCTGAATTCACTTCTAAATCACATATTTCACTAAGAACTTTATAGAAAATTCCATCTTTTGGTTTCATAAGTACTTTTGCCATTCCATTTCCCAAATTGACCTCTTTTATTGCAGCTGTTCCCATAAAATCTTCTTCTTCAAAATTATTTAAACAATACTTAATATCTCTTACTTTTGAAACATCCTGACTCATGTTCATAATTATGTTAAAAAAGTCTTTTTTTAGCCAATGGTTGCATTCTAATTTCTCTAACCATTCAGGCATATCAATATTAATTTCTTTTATAGGGAACTCTTTAAGTACATGTTTAAATACCTCTTCAATATCTTGTTCTTCCATATTATAAACATCCATAACTTGTACCGTTACATTATATTTATCTTCTAATTCTTTCTTCAACACTTTAGTTTCTTGGGAATTAGGTTTACTTGTATTTAGAACAACAATAAATGGTTTATTTAAGGACTGTAATTCATATATTACTCGTTCCTCTGCATCTACATAATCATTCCTATCTATTCCTGTTATACTACCATCTGTTGTTACTACAAGACCTATTGTAGAATGATCTTTTATAACCTTCCTTGTTCCAATTTCGGCAGCATCTTCAAATGGTATCTCATAATCAAACCATGGTGTATGAACCATTTTGCTTTCCTCTCCATCTAAATAACCTAAAGCGCCTTTTACAATATACCCTACGCAATCAACCATCCTTACTTTAAATTTAATTTCATCTCCCAAATTTATTTCAACTGCCTCATTAGGTACAAACTTAGGTTCTGTTGTATGAATATTTTTCCCTGATCCACTTTGTGGTAATTCATCTTTTGCTCTTTCCTTTTTATAAGTATTATCGATTTTAGGTATTACCATAAGATCCATGAATTTTTTTATAAATGTAGATTTTCCAGTTCTAACTGGTCCTACAACTCCCACATATATGTCCCCTTGGGTTCTATCTGCTATATCTTTGTATATGTTAAAATTATCCACTCAGTTCCCTCCTATATTCTTTTTACCAATATATATATATTCATTCTAATTTTAAAATATACAACTTATATTAAATAAAATAATTATTTTCGAGTTCCATATATACCAAAGATTGAAATAGTACTTATGTGTAATCCGCCCAATTAAAGAGTACTCTGTTGTTCCGGTTGCTAGAGAATAAGGCTGTGAAGAAAAGTCTGTAGCTTACTAAAATAGCTTTCTATAATAAAAGGAAATTATCATCGGAGGCTATTATTATTTCAAGAAAAGAGAATCAATGAGTATAGTAAAAAGTAATATTATTTACTTTTTGTCAGATAAAAATATCGAGTTTACAATTAATATCCTATTATGTTAATATATTCATGCATATTAAAATTAATGAAAGTGTAGGTAATCGCATGGCTAATAATATTAATAAAGAAAATAATTTATTTCAAAATAAATCAGACTCAAAAGTAAAGTCAACATCTAAGCTAACAGGAGCTGATGGTTTACGTTGCCTTGCATGCTTGGCAGTAATTACTCACCATCTTTCACAAAAACTAATAATAAATGTACAACCTTTATGGATTCAAGATCTCCATGCCTTTGCTCTTATGGGTAATATAGGTGTAAGTATTTTCTTTATATTAAGTGGATTTCTGCTTTCCTATCCATTCTGGAATAATTATCTTAAAGGCGAAAATTCCCCAAGTATCAAAGAGTATATATTAAGACGTGCAGCACGTATTGTTCCAGGTTTTTATATTGCGCTTATAATTTCAACTTTGCTTATTATCGTTGCTAAATATCCAGCTGAGCATTTGTGGACTCGTTTTATTGCGGCACTTACCTTTACTTCTGGTTTTCATTATATAACGTTTTTCCCTTCAGATATTGACGGTGCATTATGGTCAATCAGCTTTGAGGTTTTCTGTTATCTTCTTATGCCTATATTTATGTATGGGTTATTCAAAGTATTAGGAAGAAAAAGATCCTTTTTAAAATCATTCTTATATTGGATAGGCGTAATGGTATTTATTTCAATCATTAATCAATTTGTTCATATTTTCTTTACTCCAAGTAATATAAATCGCGGATGGCAATATGGAATTATTGGTGGAGCAAAATACTGGATGCCAAATTATAACCCTATAGGTTTCTTTGGACATTTTTCCTTTGGAATAATAGCTGCTGGTATTAGCACAGCATTATATATAAATTGTAATAAATTATTAAAGCTTAAAAAGGAATATGTATTTGACATAATTACACTTATAACATTAACAATTTCATTTGCCTTTATATGGTTCATGAAACTTAAGCCTGAATTTAGCTTCAGCATTCAAAATCAACCATACTTTTTTCCCTTTTACCAATTAATGATAGCAACAACACTTGCTTTATTGCCTCATACTAATTTTGTAGGTAAAATTCTTGACAATGCTTTTTTTAGATATACTGCTAAAGTTTCCTTTGGTTTATATCTTTGGCATCAAATTATTATAACTATTGTTACAACCGCATTTAAAATAAACTTTCAAAGTTTAGGAACTTGGCTTATAGTATCAATTGGTATAATTATTTCTGCATACATTATTGCAACTTTATCATATGAGTTCATTGAAAAACCTATTCTTAATTGGTCTCATAAAAAGAATTTTAAAACAATAAATAAAACTAATAATATCAAATTTTAGTTCTTATTTATTACTTAACCCTAACTCCATTTTCATCTACTTCATATCCATCAATTGTTGCATTAATTGCCATAGAGCCGTCAGCATATAAGTAGTACCATTTTTCATCAACATTTATTTAACCTGTTGCCATACTTCTATTATAATTCAAGAAAAAAACACATTACAATCTTTAAACTTTCATTATTGCTATCTTTATAATTATTTCATATAAAAGAATCACTCACGGGAAGTTTCCCTTGAGTGATTATTAAAAACGCTTCTTACTATCTTCAAAGAACTCACCTACGCCAAAATAAAGGGCATGCATTTGGTTCCAGTTACTGAAGATTTTCATGTAACATTTCACAAAAGCATGCCCCTTATTTTTAGTTGTACTTATTCCTAAATTAAATTGGTAATTTTCACGTATAATTAGATTTTTAGTTGTGGTATCTATAGATAAACAGGCTTAAAGTTTTTCTTATGCATCTTAATAAAATGTGATTTCACCTATGAATTTTCTTAGTCCGTTGGAACAAGCATGTATTCAATTTCGGTGAGTTATACGCATAATTATAGTTTTCATCGTGCATATTTAATTTTAAAATGTTTCGCTTTTCTTATCTCTATTCATAAGTTCATCGATAATTAATTTAGGATTCTCTCCTTCAAATAAACCTCTATAAAGACCGTCTGTTATAGGCATTGATATCCCAATTTTTTCTTTCAACTCATAAAAAGCTCTACATGCTTTTACACCTTCGACAACCATTCCAACTTCTTTTAAAGCTTCTTCAATAGACATTCCCTTGCCAATTAAAAAACCAGCTCTTCTGTTTCTAGAATGCATTGATGTGCAAGTAACTATCAAATCTCCCATACCAGTTAACCCATAAAAAGTCTCTATTCTTCCGCCAAGTGCTATTCCAACTCTAGTAATTTCTTTCATACCTCTTGTAAGAAGTGCAGCTTTTGTATTGTCTCCATATCCAAGACCATCTATAGCTCCTGCAGCTATTGCTATTATATTTTTAACAGCCCCGCCAATTTCAACTCCTATTATGTCATCATTAGTATAAATTCTAAAATATGAAGTCATAAATAAATCTTGAACATCCGCTGCATATTTCATATCTTTAGATGTACTTACAATAGTAGTTGGAAGCTTCATTGCAACTTCTTCTGCATGACTCGGTCCCGATAAAATAACTACTGGATTATCTAACTCTTCTTCAATTACAACTGATAATCTTTTATCACTATTTTCTTCAATTCCTTTAGCAATTGAGATTATTGGTATATCCTTAGATATTTTTCCTTTTATCATCTTGCACATACTTCTAATAACATGAGAAGGTACTGATAATACTATATAATCAGCACCTTCAACTGCTTCTTCAATATTATTGAATGCAGTTACACCTTTTGGAAATATTAATTCATTCATATACTTTTCATTTTTTCTTTTAATATTTATTTCATTAACAACATTTTGATCTCTGTTGTATATACTAACAATATTATTTTTTTCTGCAAGTAGGACTGCTAAAGCACTTCCAAAGCTTCCCCCGCCTAGAAAAGTAATTTTACTCATAATTATTCCTTTCTTGATCTATATTCTATTTGTATACCAGTTCCTTTAAAATCAAAACTATTTCTTAGTTGATTTTCTAAATATCTCTCATATGAGAAATGTCTAGCACTTTCATCATTTACAAAGAATACAAACTTTGGTGGTTTAGTTGCAACTTGAGTTGCATAGTAAATTTTCATTCTCTTACATGAAACTGTAGGTGGTTCTTTCATAAGAACTGCCTTACTTACAACATCATTTAATATTCCTGTTGAAATTCTCTTGTTATAATTATCGTAACAATATTTTGCCATCTTAAGCACCTTATTAGTTCTTTGTCCTGTTAATGCAGAAATAAATAAATATTCAGCATAACTTAAGAACTTTAAGTTTCCTTGTAATTCCTTTTTAAATTTATCTAAAGTTTTACCATCTTTTTCAACTAAATCCCATTTGTTAACAATGACCATAATAGCTTTTCTAAGTTCATGAGCATATCCTATTATCTTTTCATCCTGCTCTGTAACACCATCTGTTGCATCTATCATAAGTATACAAACATCCGCTCTTTCAATTGCAGTATAAGTTCTTATAACACTATATCTCTCAATTTCTTCCTTTACCTTGCTCTTTCTTCTAATTCCTGCAGTATCAACCAAGATAAATTTACCTTCTTCAGTTTCTAAATGACTATCTATTGCATCTCTTGTAGTTCCCGGAATATCAGAAACTATTACTCTTTCTTCGCCAAGCAATTTATTAATTAAAGAAGACTTACCAACATTAGGTTTACCAATCATAGCTATTCTAACATA
>Ga0302162_10000280_pt1 | contig 14828 bp, 8 predicted proteins | sample I_Fen_E2_2_FD_193501 | JGI IMG/M metagenome (GOLD analysis project Ga0302162, IMG submission 193501) | Peat permafrost microbial communities from Stordalen Mire near Abisko, Sweden - I_Fen_E2_2 | ecosystem: Environmental > Terrestrial > Soil > Wetlands > Permafrost | place: Sweden: Abisko...
CAAATTAAGGAGTGGAAAGATAAAAATATTGGAATTACTTTATACCAAAAAAGAAATACATTATATAAAAAGACGGGGTGAAGTTATTGTTTTAAAAACTCAAATTTTTTACACCCCACCTTATAGGTTTGGACTATGGTAATTATTCGTTTCTTCGATCTTATAAGAAAGAGCTGTGTATGCGTAAATTAAATCCTGACGCTTTTATTTAAACTGATACCTGATGCCGGCACTTAACCCTATCGTCGTGGGATGGTCTGTACGTGCACTTGCTGGTTGGTTATTATCGAAGAAATAGGATATCTTTGGCTCGAAATAAATGCTCCAATTTCGTTCTAATTTATATGCCACACCTACTGCTCCGTTTATCGACCACTGAAGGCCGTCGATACTGCTGGTTGATTTAGTACTGTTTGTCTGATTACTTAAGTGCTCTTCTTCCGTGTAAGTCGATCTTAGTCCTTTCTCAGCCATGCCTCCGCCCGAAAGATATATTTCCCAGTTGTACTTGTTCCACATTTTTACCACGAAATTAACCGGAACTCCCAGATAGTCCAGTCTTAGTTTAGCATTGTAATGTAGAACACCTTCGTTTTCGAATGTGGATGATAGATAGGTGTATACCAATCCGGTTTCAACACTTAAGGTTTTGTCCAGATTCTTCCTTATTATGAATCCAAATGAGATTGGAGGCAAATAACTTTGTTTGTCATACTTCGCAGAGCTCAAAACAGCGGCATAGCTTGAGGCTTTATTTGAAGTAGTCAGGCTGTTATAATCTTTACTGATACTATACAGGCTTCCATTCCCTCCGGTATTCATCATTGTACTTCCACTTGTCCCCACAACAGCTGCCAATAGCCAGTTGCGTTTATTTCTCGGTTTGCTTTCAGGTTCTTTGACCGCTGCGTCTGCCAGACTATAAGGGATAATCTTTGTTGCCTTTGTTGAAATACTTGAGTCGTTTTCTGCAGCCGTAGTTTCGGCTATTGCTTCTTCCTCTTTCTGGCTACTATTGTTTTCTGTTTCGACGAGCATCTTATGTTGAATTGTATCGTTGCTTGCTAAAGCAGTCGAAATCTGATTATTTCCGGAAACTAGAGCCACTTGTTGGTTGTATGTTACCGCCGATTTTACGATTCCCGGTTTTGATTGGACATTTGCTGTTGCATGTATTGTTGTATCTATTTTATAAATGCGGATGCTGCTTAGCAGCTGTTTTGCAAATTGTTTTGTGTGACTTCGCTCTTTTTTAATATGCTTCTCAGATTCACTGATGTCGGTCGACGATTCGGACAGCGGCTGAAGAGTGAACATCAATACTAAAACAGCTACAGCAGCTTCGCCCGTAAGCCAAAACCAGAAAGGAATTACTCTCCTTTTCTTTTTAGGCCGGAGGCGTGCATCTATCTCATCCCAGCACTCGGCATCTACTGTCACCCGGTGGTCCTCCAGTTTTTGTCGGATGGACTCGCTAAAAGCATCTCTGCTGTTATTTATATTGTTTTGCATATGCTGAGTTGTTTAATGATTGAATGTTTTGTTGAAGAATTTTTCGTGCCCGCATGAACTGCGATCGTGAAGTTACTTCACTTATATTTAGCATTTCTGCAATTTCTGCATGTGAATATCCTTCAATGGCATAAAGATTAAAAACAGTTCGGTAACCGTCCGACAGCTGATATATGAGGGACATCAGGTCGTCAGCCGAAATTTTCGCCAATATACTTTCATCATTATTTTCGAGATAATTATCGTATTCTTCAATACTTGTACTCTGCTTTAGTGCGTCATTCTGCCGGAGATGTTCAAGGGCAGTTGTGACGAAAATTCGGCGAATCCAACCAGCAAATGCACCACTGCCTGAATATGAGTCTATTTTGGTAAATACTTTTATGAATCCATCTTGCAATAAATCGCGGGCTGTTTCCCGTTCATTTACGTACCGTACGCACACACTCAACATGGCAGATGCATATAGCTCAAATACTTGTTTTTGAGCCCATGGTTTGCCTTCCTTGCATCCTGCAATTAACTGTTGTTCGTCTGTTGTAGCAGCCTTTAATTTCATATTCTTTTTTCAAGATGCATGTTCGGTCGTTTTTGTTGCATCTCATTCCAATAAAAAGTTTAATATATGACAAAACTACAATATTTTAGTAAGAAATGCGTGCTAGAGATGCATCTATTATTGAGATTATGAATCATCAGGGTTGGAAATCCAAGGTGCAAATGCCTGGACAATGTTTTTTTTCTTGTTCGTTGTTAGCTATTCTTTCTATTCCTGCTATGTATCTACTAATCATTTCTTGCCTACTAATTAGAGTGTTTGTAGCGATCAATTAATAAGGAGATCATTATGATTTCCATTTGGAGTGTATACCCTACTACATGTAAGGTGTATATGCTACTTAAGTAGGGTATATATCTTATATAGTCTGAGGTATATACCCCAGATATAAACTCAGCTCATCAATACATTAATATGACGGGATATTTTTACTAAAGCATCGTTATCAAGATGTTAGTTCACCTGTACATTCCGGGTTTTTCATTTGCTGTAAAATACAAAAGACTTTACACATTACGTGTAAAGTCCTTCGTTGTGTAAATTATTTTGTTGTAAAAGTGCGGTTTATTTCAGCCATTTGTCCAGCCATGAGAAGAATGTCCGTTGCCACAGGATGCCGTTCTGAGGTTGTAATACCCAGTGATTTTCGTCAGGAAAAATAAGCATCTGTGCCGGAACGCCACGCAATACAGCTGCATTAAATGCTGACATGCCCTGTGAGGCCAGAATGCGGTAATCTTTTTCGCCGTGAATAACAAGAATGGGGGTATCCCATTTGTCAACAAACAGGTGTGGCGAGTTGGCGTACGAACGTTGCGCAACAGCATTAGCTTTATCCCAGTAAGCACCGCCTAAATCCCAGTTAACAAACCACATTTCTTCGGTTTCCAGATATTGTTGCGGCAAATTAAACATACCATCATGAGCCAAAAATGCTTTGAAACGTTTCTCGTGATGTCCAGCCAGCCAGTACACAGAAAAACCACCATAGCTGGCTCCTACACAGCCCAATTTATCTTTGTTTACGAATGGTTCTTTTGCCACAGCATCAATAGCCGAGAAATAATCTTTCATGTTTTGTCCGCCATAGTCGCCACTAATCTGAGTGAGCCAGTCCATTCCAAAACCAGGCAAGCCACGGCGATTAGGTGCAACAATAATGTATCCGTTAGCAGCCATCATCTGAAAATTCCAGCGGTACGACCAAAACTGGCTGACCGTTGATTGTGGTCCACCCTCGCAATAAAGCAATGTAGGGTATTTTTTATTCGGGTCAAAATGCGGAGGATAAATCACCCAGGTTTGCATTTGTTTGTTATCGGTAGTTGTAATCCAGCGTTCTTCCACTTTTCCCATTTCCAGTCTATCCAGAATGTCTTTGTTCTCAAACGAGAGTTCGGTTTCCAATCCGGTTTTTGGGTTGATTGCATAAATCTCGTCCGGTTTGCTTATGGAATGTTTAATACCAATAAGTTTATTTTTCAGCGGAGCCACAAAAGCATAATCATGTACACCTTTTGTTATCGGGATTATCTTTTTTGTTGCAATGTCAGCTTTGTAAATTTGCGTAACAGCATGCCAGCAGCTCACAAAGTAAATAGATTTACTGTCCGTACTCCATGCCAATGCGTTTGAGTTTTGATCGAAGTTGGCCGAAACATCTGTTTTTTCGCCGGTTTTGATATTGAGAATAAATAATCTACTTTTGTCCGATTCGTAACCATCGTGCTCCATGCTTTCCCAAGCCAGCCACTTTCCGTCAGGCGAGAATACGGGGTTCTGATCATACCCCATCATACCCTGAGTTTTGTTTTCAGTCCGACCGGTTTCTACATTATAAAAGTAAATGTCTGAATTGGTTGAGAGTGCATATTCTTTTCCGGTTTTCTTCCGGCATGTATATGCCACAATCTTTCCGTCGGGGCTCCAAGCTAGTTGTTCGATACCACCAAACGGTTTCATCGGGCTTTCGTAAGGTTCTCCTTTTAATATGTCTGTTTCATTTTCTACTTTTCCATTATTGAAGCTGGCAACAAAAGGATGCGGCACTGTTTGCACCCACTCATCCCAATGTTTATACATCAGGTTGTTTACAATAACTCCGCTGGCTTTGGGCAGATCAGGATATTTGTCTACAGTTCGCTCACCGTATTTTACATCGGCAATGAAAAGAAGTTTAGTTTCGTCGGGCGAAAATGAGAAGTCTGTTATATCTCCTTTGCGGAAGGTTATTTGTTTTCGATCGCTACCGTCGGGCTTCATAGTCCGTAATTGCATGCTTCCACTTTCAGACGATAAAAAAGCAATGAGCTCACCTTTGTTTATCCATTTGGCAGCTGTTTCGCGTGTAGCTGTTTTTGTAATTTGCTTTTTGTCAGTGCCATCGACGTTCATTGTAAAAAGCTCCGAGTTGCCTTTGTTTTCCGGTATACTGTAATAAGATACGCTATACAGGATTTTTGATCCATCGGGCGATATTTGTACGTTGCCTACGCGCCCAAAAGACCATAACACTTCCGGAGTCATAATTCCGTTTTCTATTTTGGGCTGATGCTTTCCTATTATAGGAGCTTCGGCTAGCGTGCTGCCCGATGCAGCTGCAACGGCTATCGCCATAATACTTGTTTTTATTAGTTTATTCATTCGTTATTATATGATGTTACAATATTCGCGGGTTTGAAAAGAACGGGCCAAAGCAATATCGCAATAAGTTGGTAGGATATTGCATGAATTGAGCTTGCAAATATAAGGTTTTTTACATCATTATACAATTAAGCGCCTACATCTATAATTTGGTCAGTTTTAAACCAAACAAATTTGGCGTAAAAAGAGTTTTATGAGTAGTTTTGCTAAATTAAAATAAACATATAATGTATGAATGATAATTTTGCCCACAGGGCGGCTGACTGGGATAGCCCTGCAAAAATAGAGATGACGGAAATATTTGTTGCAGAGATGATGCATCATATAAAGCCTAATAAGAATTGGAAAGCGTTGGAGATTGGTGCCGGGACAGGACTGGTAGGTTTACAAATTCTACCATATATAGGTGAAATTGTTTTCGAAGATATTTCTGCAGCGATGCTAGAAATTTTGAAAAGCAAATTGAAAGGTCTGGAGCCTGTGGAAATGCTTCATGGTGAAGTGTTCGATTACAGGAAACAGGATATTGATTTGATTTTTTCGTGTATGGCTTTTCATCATATTCCAGAAATTGAGGAGGCGCTGAAGCATTTGTATAAGATAACAACTCCCGGTGCATTGATAGTTGTGGGGGATATTCGTAGCGAAGATGGCTCTTTTCACCGTTTTGAGCCAATACCACATCGGGGCTTTGACACAGGTTTGTTATCCGGGCAGTTTCGTGATGCCGGATTTGAGGTTCTTGTTTTGCGCACTTATAATGTACTGACGAGAGAGGGTAAAAGGTAAGCTGACCGGCTATGAACAATTTATTCTTGTTGCAAAAAAGAGTTAGATATCTTTTGTTTAACTGATTTTTGACGTTTGAAAATCAAATTCCTTAATTTTGTATTTGTTTGTTTGTCTGTTTTGCCCGTAAATTTAGCCTTTTAAGCTGTAAATTCATCACTTTTGTTAATTATATCTATCATTTTATCTATGAATCTACTTCTGTTGAGCTAAATTACTGGTGTTTTGCGAATTTATATTAATCTATTATATAAAAAAATGTATATTATCACTATAGTTACAAAATAAATGCCATTATTTGTTGGCAATGTAGTGGCTGAGATCTTTTTTTGATGTAAATTTGTCGCGTTATGAAGAAAACGACTATCTGGATACTCATTGTTTTTATGGTTTTGACCTTTGTGGGGCTTATAGTTCTGCAAGCTAGATATGTGAGAGTAAATGCAGAAATGGTTGAAAATCAGTTTAATGACAATGTCCAACGGAGTTTGTTTCAAACAGTTAGCTTGGTTGAAGAGAATGAGGCATTAGAATATCTAGGCCAAACACTTGAAGGGGAAGATTACTCCGGAACTTCAAACAAGCTTCTGAGTATGGATGCTAAAAATATTCGACTTAAGAATAATATTGATAGCATGGCCGGAAGTCTGAAATTGACTTCGGAGCAGCTGAATCGACCTAGCATCAGATTGTCTACACGTCATGGAAAATCAACTATCGAGGAAACATCTCGCTACTTGCAAGAAAAATTCAAACAAAATTTTTCGCGATCTAAAACAATTTTAGATCAAGCTGTATTTAGATGGATGAAAGAAATTGACGAAAAAGAAATAAGTGAACGCGTCAACTTTGAAGAGCTGAACGGAATTTTAGAAAAGGTATTGGTTAACAATGGTGTTGATTTGCCTTTTTTCTATTCCATAGTTGATCAGCAGGGCAAAATCATCTATAATTGTCATAAAGATATACATCAGGAAGGTTTAAACAACACACTAAGTAATATTTATACGCAGAAGCTATTCCCATTTGAGGAGTCAAATAAAGTGGCATATTTGCAGGTTACTTTTCCTACGAAGCAAAATTATATTTTGAATTCGATGAATTTACTTTTGCCTTCAATAGCGCTGGTTATACTCATTTTATTGGTGTTTATCGTGGCTATTGTTATTATTTTCAGGCAGAAGAAGTTGAACAACATGAAAAATGACTTCGTTAATAATATGACGCATGAATTGAAAACTCCGATATCAACCATTTCTTTAGCTTCACAAATGTTGCAAGATACTGGAGTTGGCAAAACACCGGAAACGCTTAAGCATATTTCAAATGTGATTCGCGACGAAACAAAGCGGTTAAGTCTTCAGGTTGAAAAAGTATTGCAAATGGCTGTTTTTGAGAAAGACAAATCAATGCTTAAACTGAATGAAATTCAAATTAATTCGCTGATATCGGATATAATAAGTAACTTTTCGTTGAAAGTGACTAGCAAAGGAGGTAAGATCACCTCGAATTTGAAAGCTGCAAATGACTTGGCTTTGGTTGACGAGGTACATTTCACGAATGTTATTTTCAATTTGATGGATAATGCTTTAAAATATTGTGATAAACCATTACTCTTGACTATTGAAACATGGAATGAAAAGGATAATTTGCTTATTAGCATTGAAGATAATGGAATTGGAATTAATAAAGAAGATTTAAAACGGGTTTTTGAGAAATTCTATCGCGTGTCGACGGGTAATCTACACAATGTAAAAGGATTTGGATTAGGCTTGGCTTACGTAAAAAAAATTATTAATGAACATCGTGGATCCATTAAAGTGGAGAGCGAAATAAATATTGGAACAAAATTCACTATTACAATACCAACTTTAAAAAATTACGAGTTATGACAGACGAAAAAGTAAAAATTTTGTTGTGCGAAGATGATGAAAATCTTGGCATGCTTCTCAGAGAGTATTTGCAAACCAAAGGGTATGATGCAGACTTGCAACCAGATGGAGAAGCTGGTTACAAAGCTTTTTCAAAAAACAAATACGACTTGTGTGTGTTCGATGTAATGATGCCAAAAAAAGACGGATTTGCATTGGCAGCTGATGTGCGCTCATTAAATGCTGAAGTGCCTATCATTTTTCTTACTGCAAAATCGATGAAAGAAGATATTTTGCAGGGTTTTAAATTGGGTGCTGACGATTACTTGTCAAAACCATTCAGCATGGAGGAATTGTTGTATCGTATTGAATCAATATTACGCCGTGTGAAAGGTAAACGTGCAAAAGACGTTGTGACTTATCAAATCGGATCTTTTACATTTGATGCTCAAAAACAATTGCTTTCTTTTGAAGGTGAGTCTAAGAAACTGACAACTAAGGAATCGGAATTGTTGAATTTGTTGGCTGCAAATGCCAATAATATTTTAGAACGTAATTTTGCTCTAAAAACTATCTGGGTTGATGATAATTATTTCAATGCTCGTAGCATGGATGTATATATCACAAAATTACGTAAATTATTGAAAGATGATCAAGATGTGGCTATTATCAATATTCATGGCAAGGGTTATAAATTGATCACTCCTCAGGTAAAAGAAGACTAATTAGTTTTAGTTTCTCCATAAAAAACCGTTCAGAAGAACGGTTTTTTTTATGGAAAAAAGTTATTGAATAATCTTTGAAATTTCTTTCGCCTCACTTACTATGTATTTTGGCGAGAATTTTTCTAGTTCTATCCGGGGACGAAATCCCCATGTAACTCCTGCGGCATCAATACCAGCATTCTGTGCTGTTTGCATGTCAACACCTGAATCGCCAATATAAAGCACTTCCTCTTTTTTTACTTTTGCAATACTAAGAATGTCATGGATAATCCTTGAGTCGGGTTTTGTTGGTATTCCTTCACGCTGACCGAATACGGCAATAAATGTAATTTGTGGAAAGAAGTGACGAATCAGTTTTTCCGTGGCCTGCTGGTATTTGTTGGAAGCAACAGCTAGCTTTATTTTTGACGCTTGCAATTCTTCTAGCAATTTAATTACTCCCGGATAAGGCGTGGTCAAGTCCGTATTATGCAATTCATAATGATTCAAAAAATGGTTTCGAACTTGCAATATATTTTGGGGCGTTCTTGACTTCTCCGGTAGAGCTCTTTCAAAGAGTTTATTTATTCCGTTGCCTACAAAGAAACGATAGTCATCTGTTTTATGGATGAGAAAGCCACATTGAGTTAGCGCATAGTTGGTACTTGCAGCTAAGTCGTCAACAGTATCGAGTAAAGTTCCGTCGAGATCAAAAATAAGAAGAGATTTCATTCGTTTTTTATTTAAAATGGGTATTGTTTCTGTCGTTGAATAAACGGTTATATGACCTGTTTTGTTGTCTTGTAGTTTTACTGTCGCCTTTTTTTGTGGATTTAGAGCAGTAAATAAATTTATATTTATTTATGTGTAACATTAAATGCTACATCGTCCTATAGCAATAAATTGTTTGTCTGTTTTGTGCATTTGCTTTTGAGTATTTTTTGTTTTTTTTATAATTGCCGATTGCTGTTTTTTATTTAAACATGATTGATAATTTAAAATGAAGATTACAGACAGTGCGCTTAAATACAACCAATTACTTTGTTGTGATTAACTTAAATTAAAAACCGATTCTTTCTGAATGGCTTGGTCAATCTTTGATAGTTAAATCATAGGCTTGTTTTATTCTCCCGAGTAATTCATCGTTGTAATATAATAAATATTTTATAGTATTTTTGTATATATGATTTCGATAGAGTTAATATATGTTTATTGGCTTCTTTGATTGTATTTGATGTACAAAAACAGATTTATGAAACGGGTATACAGCAGACTATTTATTCTTGGGTGTTTTCTTTTTTCTTTTGAAATAATCTCAGTTAATGCCGCCAATTATAGCAATGAACTTTTAGAGGCAAATAAGATGTCTGTGGTCTGGGCCGGAGCATCAGTTAGTGCTACTGTTAATGGGACAACAGCGGTATGTGTGACTGATGCTGCACCGAATGTGACTTTTATTGGCTCTGGAGGAACAGCACCCTATACTTTCACTTACAAAGACAAAGATAACATAGAGCATACTCTTTCGTCAGATGCAAGCAGCAATGTAGGGACATTATCGGTTTCAAATACCACTGCGGGAACCTTTATTTATACACTAATCCGTGTTTCGGATGCTAACCATGATACGCAAGATATAACGGGTCAAGTGGCCACAGTTACTGTGAGTGCAATTCCGGATGCAAGCTTTACTTTCACTAATAATCAATGCTCAGGTTCTGCTGTTTCATTTAATTCTAATGCTGTTGGTTCTTACACTTACACTTGGGATTTTGGCGATGGTACGACGTCAACGTTAGCCAATCCAACCCATCAATTTTCTTCTGCTGGCAATAGTTCTACGCCGTTTAATGTAAGTTTAACGGTCACCGGAAATCCTGCCACATGCAGTCATTCTACTACAAGAACAGTTACTGTTCAACAAGGCCCGGATCCAACCCTTAATTCATCTGCAGAATCAGCAATAGACGAAGGTCAAACTATATTTAAGACATGTAGTAGCTCAGCGACTGACATTACATTTTCCAATGGATCGTCAACCCTACCCACTAATACCAATTACACAATCAGCTGGGGAGATGGAACCCCTGATTTTGCTGCCGCAACATGGGGCGTAACAACTCACAGATATAATTTAGGGCTTTGGACTCTTACTTATACTATTACTGGACAATCCGGTTGTTCTGCAACAAAAACTTACAAAGTATTTATAGGCTCTATTCCTGCAGGGAATCTAAACAACCCCGGTAATACAGATATTTGTGGTAATAACACGATCGAATTTAAAATTACAGGAATAAAAAATAATCCTCCAGGAACTGTCTATACCATCACATTCAGTGATGGCACTGCTCCTCTGACGTATATTCATCCTACTACAGATTCTGTTTTTTCTGTTTTACATTCTTTTAAGTCATCTTCGTGTGGATTCACAACGCTCAGTGGTATCACGAATGCTTTCTATGCCAGACTGTTAATTTCAAATCCATGCGGTCAGGCCGAATCAACTGTATCGCCAATCTACGTTTCTACACCTCCAAAGCCCAGTTTTTTTGTGCAAGCCACTACAACATGCACAAATATGAGTCTTTGTTTTATAAATACTACAACTGGTTCTGTTGCAATAACGAACAATGGGACTGGAAGTTCTTGTAGTACAGCTCTAAAAACGATATGGACAATCACCCCTTCAACCGGATTTACCTTAGGTTCAGGTTCTTTAGGGAATGATTTTGGTAAAGATATCACAGACCAAAACCTTTGGACAAGCGGCACTGCCTCTATTTGCCCTATCTTCACCAGTCCGGGAAATTACACCATCACCATGAAGGCTGCAAACCGATGCGGTGGTGGGCAAAAAGACACAGTTATTTGCGTTGATGCACCTTTAGTTCCTACTTTTACATTAGATCAAAGTGAAGGATGCGCTCCATTAACGATCAATACCACAAATACTACAGATATTTCAAACACCTGTAAAACGCCTGATTACTCTTGGGATGTTAGTTATACACCTGCCAACTGTGGAACAACTTCATCTTATGTTTTTACCAATGGAACTAACTCTATATCTGCAAGCCCCTCATTGCAATTTATAAATCCAGGGAACTACACCATAAGGTTAAGAGCAACAAACACCTGCGGAATAAGACAGATAGTTAAAACAATAAAAGTCAAGGCACCTCCTACTGTTGTAATCAATAATATTCCAGATTACTGTGGTTCGACAACGATAGCTCCAACAGCAACGATTAACAGCTGTGCGCCAAACACCACAGGCATGACTTATGCATGGAACTTTCCGGGGAGTACAACCATTACCACCTTAACTACCGAGAATCCCGGGAATATCACCTATAATACACCCGGAACATACACCGTTACTTTAACCGTAAAAAACGAGTGTGGCGTTGAAGTTACTGCAACTAAAACTTTCACTGTAAACATTGAACCAATCTTGACAAATTCAGTTCTTTCGCAGACAACCTGCTCGGGAATAGCAACTAGTCCAATAACATTGACATCCAATCTAGCTGACGCAGTTTTCTCTTGGACTGCAACTGGAACTACAGGGCTTAGCGGATTTACATCTTCGGGGACATCAAACATAATACCGCCACAATTAATCACTTCCACAAGCTCAACTCCTGCCACAATTACCTATGCCATCACTCCAAAAAGAGGAAGCTGTTTTGGCGCTGTAGTCTATTACACAATAACTGTTAATCCATTGCCTCGGATCACCACACATCCGACGGCGAAAACCTCCATCTGTAAAGATGGAATTATTGCGTCTTTATCAGTTGGCTATACCAACGGAACCGGCACTCCAGTCTACCAATGGTATTCAAACCTTAATAATTCAAATATTGGAGGGACAAAGATTACTTCAGGAGGAACAAGCAATACATATGACCCACCAACTTCAACAGTTGGTGCAACTTATTATTATTGCGTAATATCTTTCCCTGATGGAGGATGTTCAGACATTGCTTCTAATACAGCCACTGTCGAGATCAATGATCCACCTGTAATTTCATCGCAACCAACTCCATTGCAAACAGCCTGCATAGATATGACTGGAGTGCCTACTTTAAGTGTTAGCTATTCAGGCGGTGCAGGGACGCCAACTTATCAATGGTTTAGCAACAGCAACAATACAAATTCCGGAGGAACTCCAATTCCAGTTGCTACATCGGCAAGTTATAAACCCGATCCGTTCTTTGCTACAGGTACATATTATTATTATGTAGAGATTGAAATACCTGGTAATAATTGTGGAAATCTACGGAGTGATGTGGCAACGATTGTCGTTGTGTCCGACCCCATAATCTCAGAACAACCAACCTCTACGCAAACTATTTGCCAAGGTGCCACACCGACAGATTTAAAAGTTTCGGCTACCGGTGGAGCCGGTACTTATGCTTATCAATGGTATGGAAACTCAACAAATAACACATGGATGGGTGCTTCCATACCGGGTGCCACAACTAGTACATTTACTCCACTAACAACAACTGTTGGAACTAAATACTATTACTGCATAATTACCCAACCCGATGGAAAAGGATGTAATGTTTCCAGTACTGCAGCCGAAGTTATTGTAAAAGCTCCTGCCAGCATTACAGCCCAGCCTATATCAAGTGCCGTTTGTCAAGGTGGAACTGCTACACCCTTATCTGTAGCATATACTAATGGAACCGGTTCTCCAACATATCAATGGTATTCAAGTCCCGGAAACATTAATAGTGGGGGGACTTTCATTAGCGGAGCAACAGCTGTTAGTTTTGATCCACCAACTACTACAGTAGGAACGTCGTATTATTATTGTGTTATTAAGTTATCACCGGGAGGATGTTCGGATTTGATCTCAGCCGCAGCTACGGTAATAGTTAGTCCAACTCCGGGAATTCAAGACCAGCCAACCCCTTCACAAGATATTTGTGTTGGTGGAACAACAGCTGTACCTTTAACTGCAACTTACTCGGGAGGATCCGGGATTGCATCTTACCAATGGTACTCAAACACGACTACATCAACTTCCACAGGGAATCTTATTCCTGGAGCAACTGGGGCTACTTATACTCCACTACCATTTACATCAACCGGGACTTATTATTTTTATGTGAAAATATCTTTATCCGGAAGTAGTTGTGGATATGTTTTAAGTCAACCTGCACAAATTAATGTTGTTGCAGATCCCATTGTTACATCTCAACCATTATCAGATCAGATTTTGTGTCAGAACGCAACTCCCTCTGACCTAACCTTAGATGCTACAGGCGGATTGGGATCGTTTACTTATCAATGGTATCAGAATGCAGCCAATAATACAACAACAGGAGTCGCTATTTCTAATGCAACATCTAAAACATATACGCCTTCTACCGCTACCATTGGAACTATGTATTATTACTGCATAATTTCACAGCTCAATGGTCCCGGGTGTAGCGTAACCAGCAATTCAGCAAAGGTTACTATAAATGCATCACCCACTATTACCACTCAGCCGGTTTCAAACACTGTTTGTTTAGACGATACTCCGGTTGCTCTTAAAGTCGCTTATATAAATGGAGCCGGAATTCCTCAATATCAATGGTACTCTAATAGCACCAATTCAATTACCGGCAGTACATTAATCTCCGGAGCTACTACCGATTCTTACTTGCCTCCTTGTTCAATAGTGGGAACAAACTATTATTATTGTGTAATTACGCTATCTTCAGTAGGCTGTTCAGTAATGACATCAAATATTGCACAAATAATAGTCAATCAATATCCTGTTATAGCACAGAAAGTAACTGCTATTTGTAGTGGGGCAACTTTCAATGTACTACAAGCTAATTCAAATGGGGATATTATTCCAACCGGAACTACTTATACTTGGTCAACTCCGGTTATTAGTCCTGCAGGTTCAATTCAGGGAGCTACGGCAAAATCAACTCCACAGGTAGATATTAGCCAAGCATTAGTGAATACTACTTCTACCGTGTCAACTGTGACCTACATAGTCACTCCTCTTGCGGGGGCATGTCCCGGTGCAACTTTTAATGTGGTGGTTACAGTTTACCCTGTTTTGAATCCGAATACAATAACTCAGAACATAAGCTGTTATCAGGCAAATAATGGCTCTATTCAAACGAATATAAGCGGAGGTATTCCATTTACAATTGGCGATCCTTATCGTGCATCCTGGAGCGGTCCGAATGGATTCACATCTACTTTAACTGCTATATCAGGGTTGATACCGGGAATTTATACTCTCACAATTCAGGATGCTGGTAATTGTCCTTTTACAAAAAGTTACACTATTACCGAGCCGACTGATGTTGCTATCACTACCGACACGAGAAAAGATGTTACCTGCTTTGGAGCATCGAATGGTTTGATTGGCATTACGGTAACCGGAGGAAATGAAGTTTACAACTATGTATGGACAAAAGATAACGCTCCGTTTGCAACAACGCAGGATCTTTCGGGATTGAGCCCCGGACAATATACAGTTACGGTGACTGACGGCAATAACTGCGGACCCAAGACAGAAACTTATACTATTACAGAACCTCCTGTTTTGGCAGTGAGTCTGGTTAGTCAAACTAATATCTTGTGTTTTGGTGATGCTATAGGAGCAATAAATGCCAGTGTTACCGGAGGAACACCTATTCAAACAGCGTCCGGTGACAGTTATAAATATGCCTGGACCGGACCGAATGGATATACAAGTTCCAATCGTGATTTGACAGGCTTACG
>Ga0302162_10000283_pt1 | contig 14777 bp, 14 predicted proteins | sample I_Fen_E2_2_FD_193501 | JGI IMG/M metagenome (GOLD analysis project Ga0302162, IMG submission 193501) | Peat permafrost microbial communities from Stordalen Mire near Abisko, Sweden - I_Fen_E2_2 | ecosystem: Environmental > Terrestrial > Soil > Wetlands > Permafrost | place: Sweden: Abisko...
TACCAAATCAATCCTTTTACAAATGGATGATGAGCAAGCGGAACTTTATAAAATAGTCGACTTTTTATAAGGTGTCCCAATGCGGAAAACAGGAAAAGAATATCGATAGATATTATCTTGTGTGGACTTCAAAAATAATTCAGCACAACCCCGAAGATCGGGATTGTGCTGAATTCCTTTGATTAGATAAGTACAGAAATAATTGTCAATAACAAATTACGAGCCTTTCAGATATAACTATCCTACTTCACTTTCCTATTTCTATCAGACCTTGGAAAAAAATTGGCATTAGCAATCAGCCAGGCTTTAAAATTACGTTTAAATATTCTACCGATCATAATTGATTCATCTATCCCCTCTATTTTAAGAGTAGTAGAATTCAGATCTAAATCTTTCTTATTGATGTACTCCATATTTACCAGATGGGATTTTCGAACGCGAATAAAGTGATTGTAAGCAGACAACTGCTCCTCTGCATTTGATATTTTATACCGCAGCTGAATCTTTGCAGGAGATCCTTCGAGCATATAATGGATAAAAATATAATTTTCGTCCGATTTTATCAGCATAATATTGGTAAGTGACACACTAAACTTATCAAAAGTAATCAAGGTTTCGGTTTTTTGTTCTACCGACTTTGACCTGTATTTTCTGTTACGCTGCAACAAATGCAACATATAATATAAAAAGAAAACCAAACTGAAGATAAACACATGTTTGATTAATTTTAACAAAGACCTTATGTCGGCCGGATATTCATCATTGACACAATCAGTATAAAGCCAGTCCAAAACTCCGATAGTTACCATAATCAAACAAAACAAACCACTAATACGAGATAATGTATGGAAGTTTAGCGCCACCGGATAAAAAATAGCAGGGGAAATAAACAGAAGATAAATGCAGATGGTAGCAACATAAATAAAGGCATAACCCGAAAGTTTCAGAATTTTGTACTCAGCGTGCCAAAGTGAGATATTATACGGTTCGGCTTCGAACAAAAAAAAGGTGATGACCGCAACAGCAGCCATTGAAACTATAAGCAACAAATGCTTTTCTTTTACTAAAGCAATAAATGAATGCATTTGTGTCTTAACAAACACATTCGCTGCCCGAAAATTACTCATAAAACGACTAAGATAAAAAACAAAACCGTTAATACAATAGATTGCCGTTAAAATAACGTTACAAATATAACGTTAATTCCTGGGTTATCAAGTATAATATCGCATTATTTTTTACATTACTCCATTATTTTTGCATTTTTTCCGTATTTAGTCGCTTTTTCCGTCGTCAGAATAAGCAGAGTTAGCTATAATTTTACAGAAATATCAATCTAAATCTTGAGATCAGGTCTTTAGACAGAAGCAGTCGGATAACTAAAGTGAAAAGCCACGCGGCCAACGACAAAAGCCATGCGGCCGACAACGAAAGCCACGCGGCCGATGACAAAAGCCATGCGGCCGACAACAAAAGCCACGCGGCCGACGACAAAAGCCATGCGGCCGATGACGAAAGCCACGCGGCCGACGACGAAAGCCATGCGGCCGACAACGAAAGCCATGCGGCCGACAACAAAAGCCATGCGGCCGATGACGAAAGCCACGCGGCCGATGACGAAAAAATCACATCTTTACGGAAATAGATCAAAGAAAGCAGTAAACAATTTCAGGCTCTAAGCGACAACAGCTAGGGAAAGCACGCGTTTACGAGAGAAACAAAACATTGTTACCAATTATTTATGTTTTACAATACGTTTTATTTTTTTTTCCAGCCAATTATAGGCTCTAAACATATGTGGAGAAAGAGATAATAGAACATAAATCCGTCTGTGTCGTGGATAGATGCTTACGTCTTTGAAATTTGCCCAATTAATTTGCTTCTTGATCACTATATCCTGATTTCCAAACAACGCTATATTACCACTCACAAATGCTCCAAAATATTCACCGGCAATTTCCCTGTATAATTGACGTTTATCCAAACATTCAATCGGAATAAAAAAAGCAGATAGTTTGTTAGCTACCGCAATTGTATCTTCAATTTGTTTAAAGCTACGTGTTTGCATTTTTGAACCTTCGCGTATTCGATACACATACAACGATTCTGGAATTACCGAAACCAATTGAGCATAATATAATACTTTAGGTATCCACAGATTGTCTTCATGTGATATACACTTTTCAAAAAATAAATTATTTGTCAACAAGAATTCACGCCGATAGAGCCTTAGCACTACACATACAAAATGAAATTTCCGTTTAGCTAAAGCATATTTATTATAATACTCCCAACCGCCCAACTGACTATCAGCAAAGCCTGCATCTTGCTCTACTCTACCATCAACTTCGTATTTAAGTTTGCCGTTAAAGCACAAAATATCCAAATTGGTGAATGCTAACTCATCATGCAACAATTGTAAAGCATTTTTGTCTATCCAATCGTCGCTGTCTACAAACCAAATATAATCTCCGTGTGCATTTTCAAGTCCAATATTCCGGGCTGAAGCAGTACCACCATTAGAACTATCAAATACAACAATATTGGTATGTTTGGATTCGTACTCACGCAATATTTCCAAACTGCCGTCTGTTGACCCATCGTTGACACAAATCACTTCGTAATCCGAATAATTTTGTGCTACAACAGAGTCCAGGCAATTGCGGAGATATTGCTCTACGTTATAAACCGGTATAATGATTGAAAATCTCATTGATTTATTGCTCAAAATAAACTATAGCGTTTTAATCTAATAACATCATCTCCCTTTCTTGTCATTCCCCCATTAGCCAAAACTGCTGTTTTATAACTAACTTTTCTCACTAAGTTCAGGACCGATTCATTCCAGGCTCCATAAGGATAGGCAAAATGATCTATGCTTTTACTAACATGCTGTTCTAATATAAGTTTTGAATCCCGAAGTTCTGCTTCCACTTGCCTCACACTCATATTTGGTAATACACCATGCGTTAATGTATGAGACCCAATAGTACAAAGATTGTCTTTCGATAGTTCGGAAATTTGGTTCCAACTCAAAGCCAAACTTTTATTTTTATCTTCAAAAGAATAGCTATAATTCACAAAAAGTTGATTTAATGCCTGCTCCATATCTTCTGACCGCATATTGAATATTTTCTGCCTGACTGCATCGAAGGTAGCGTTCTTTTTTTCGATAGTGGAACAATCGTATCGACTGCCATCTCCGAGTATTAATTCAGTTTGTTTGAATAATATGTCTTCCAACACATACCACCACATCAGTGCTCGTCCATCGGGAAAGGCGGTTGTAACATAAATTGCAAAAGGGCAATTGTATTTTTTTAAAACCGGATAAGCTAATTCGTAATTATCGGCATAACCATCATCAAAAGTAAAACAGACAAACTTCTGCTTCAACTTTTTCTGTTTGCTCACTATTTCATGCACTTCGTCCAGCGAAACAAACCGATAGCCTCTGGTCTGATAATCCAATATCGTTTTTTCTAAAAACTCCGGAGTTATTTCCATTTCACGGTTAGCATTAAGAAGGCTTTGTTTTTGCACAACACGATGTAGCATAATAATTTCACCCCAAGCTGGGTGAAATAATTTATAAAATTTTCTTTTAATTTTAAAGAACAGCATGTGCATCTAAAAAATACATTTATAAAACAACGATAAATTCCGTCTCAAACTTAAATACCTCCATTCGAACGAAAACAGGAACTGAAACATGTTAATTACATTAAACGCAGGAAAGTATTTTAAAAGCACGTAACCTTTGTATCCTGCCTGTAAATAATCATTGAGCCCTTTTCTCAGAACTTTTGCTGAAATATAATACCCGCCCTCTTTGTTTCTCAATTGTATTGATGTGCATAAGTCAACACATTTTTTATAGTCCGCAACAGAGCATATATGTTGAGCCACAAAAGTTTTCAAATGGAATTTCTTTTCTTCATCTGTGAATCTGCTTGAAATACGATCCAACATTTCGAGTCGTATTTTATTCGTTTGCGCCAACTGAAGTGCATTTGAATCCTGTGTTATTTGATTGCTATGTTGTCGGTAATAAACTAATACTTCCAGTATATTATGAATATGAGTTCTTTCCATACAATCCATCCATAATTTATAATCTTCAGCCGGAAAATAATCTGCCTTATACCGCAAACCTGATTCTTTTAAGAATGACATTCTGAAAACCACACTGGGATGACTCATGCAACAATAAAACAGAAAACCGACTTTCAGCCCATTATTATCAACAGGAAATATAAAATCGCCTTCAAATGCCCCAAACTTACGAATAGACGTTCCACAAAGTCCCACATCAGGTCTTGAATCAAGTAATTCCAGTTGTTTTTCTAATTTTGCAGGGTGCCATAAGTCATCTGCATCCATGCGTGCCAGATACTCAGTATGCACTAAATCAATGCCTTTATTTAATGTTGCTACTAGCCCCAAATTCTTATCATTCTTACAATAAAGTATTCTGGAATCCTGATAGGACAAGACAATTGCTTCTGTTTGGTCAATAGAACCATCATTAATAATCAAAAATATAAAATCAGAATAGGTCTGAGCCAACACACTATCTATTGTTTCTCTCAAATATATCTCAGCATTATACACGGGCATCAAAACAGTAAGCCTACTCATTTTAGTCTATCTTTTAATTTATAATAAGGCTCAAATAAACAATAGGATAGATATATTAATTTATGATCTTGTTTCAATTTATTTACTATTGCGGATTGTGTTTGTACCGAAAAATGATCTCTCCTCCTATCGTGGCAGTAATGACTACCCCATAAAATATCAAAATATTTTGTTCGCGATAACAATGAATTGCTTTTCAAATATCTGTAAATATCCAATCCTTCCAAAAAACCAATTCCATTGGCTAAAGCACTGGTTGAAACATTTTGATCATGAATACGATAGTAGTTAAGCGTTTTTTTAATTTCAACAATTTCAATACCTTGAATTACCAATAATACATAGAAAAACCAGTCGCCACAAAATTTCATCAAAGCATACAACTTTTGGTGTTCACTATCGGGATAAAGTGATTTTTTGAACATCATCATACTGGCATTACAAATAGCATTATCAAATAATAACTTTGTATGCAAGAATTCAGTTGCTAAAAATGTCCTCCTTCCTCCTGAATTATTGTTGTCGTTGCTATAAGTTATCTTACCGGTATTGTCTATCAGTTTTGATTGGCAATATGCAATACCCACCATTTTATTTTGTTCAAATTCAGTCACAAGTGTTTCTAAAAAAGTAGGTTCAGCCCAGTCGTCGCTTTCTGCGATCCAAATGTATTGACCTTGTGCCAGTTCTATTCCTTTATTCCATTGTTTAAAAGTACTTCCGCCATTTTGTTCGTTGAACACAAGTTGCGATATCTTTGGATTATCCTTATAGGAAAGTAACATCTCCCGGCTGTTATCAGTGGAACAATCGTCAAGCAATATCAATTCAAAATCCTGATAGGTTTGCAGCAATATACTTTCAATGCGTTGCCTTAAATAAGGCGCATGATTATAATTTGGAACGATGACAGAGACAGTAGCCATTGATTATTTTAGTATTTTATTCTTTATTGCTTGTAGCCTTTTATAAAAATTCAACAAATGAAGCTGATCTAACATATACATAAATTTCTTCCGTCTTGTTTTGGAAATCCAACTTGCAGCATTATGATGATATGTAACCGAATAAGCAGGATCAGGACAATACTTATAACCAAAAATACCGGTTGGATAGATAATCATATTATTAGTCAAAATTTGCTTTTCGTTCGCATAACGAAAACCGTATTTAGTGGCATATTTAGCAACCAATCTATCGTTATTCACATAGTTGCGATAATTGATAGCATATTCTTCATTAGCTTCAATATTATTGTAATAATCACGAAGTTCTCCAATCAATAAATTACCAGATTCACTACCCATTGTTGATGTCAGTATTTCAAGATGTGGAATTTCTGTACCTATTGCCAAGGGATTTCCATTTATATCCAATAGAGCAGAACTATTTTCGGTATAAAATTCATTATACATTTCAATAGCAGAAAAGAAACCTGTGTTTAAGTACGCATCAAATTTTCGGAAAACTTCCACATCGGTATCCAGATATATCCCTCCATACTCATACAGAACATTGTACCGACAAACATCCGAAACTAAGGCATATTTTTTTTCTTGATACGCATATCGAGAAGCAGAATATGCATTATAATCAAAAGTACTTTCATCCCAACGCATAATTTCATAATCAGGCAATATTTTCTTCCACGACCGGATACAATCTTGTTGAGATTTAGGCATCAAACCTTTTCCAAACCAGCAATAATGTATGATTTTGGGTATCATAAGTTTCTTGATTTCAACATTTAGATTTCAACCATTTTAGAGGAAAAAGCAAAGCAGAACCAAGTTTATAAGGTATTGATTTACGAACTTGTTTTGAGTCCCAAGCCTGATAAAACAGCCAATTTATGCGTTCTAACATATAGGGCGGAATATCGCTCATTCCACGCGAAACCGGAAACGATTTTTCCCATTTATTGAAAAACAACTGAAGGTTCTTTTCAAACAGTTCCATACCCTTCTTATTTGGGTTATCAACCCACGAATGTTGAATAAAAATATCTTTACATATACAAACGCGACACCCAATATTTAAAACTTGCATGCATATATCCATATCATATAAATGAAAGCCTTTGAATGTATTCTCATCGAATGATATTTCGGGAAACAATGATTTTCTAACAAAAAAACAGAAACCATCTACAGCAACAGCATCCACAATACTTTTTGAGTTAGGAAAGCCTGTATGTACAAAATCTATTTTTTCGGTACGCAGACTACATTCAGTCACAAATGGTGTTGAAACCCAATATACTGGTACTGATGGCATAAAATGGGTGCCCGCAAAGCCTATCAAACCAATACTGTCATCATCAAAATAATCTGTGATTTTTCGACCCCAATCTTGCGTACGAAATAAAATATCTTCATGCATAAAACACAATATATCACCTTTTGAATTTCTAACTCCTTCGTTATAGGCAGAAAAAATGGAATAGGTGTTTTTTGAGTTGTCAATCACGATTAATTCAAATTCTAGACCAATAGTAATCTGAATATTATCTATTAATTTAGCAGAGATATTATTTTTTATGGAACATATTATAATTGAGAGCATATTTTTCTTTTAATATTTGATACAAAAATTATTGGATGAAAAATAATCATTTGCACAAAGATACCAACCGCAAATCCAAAATGTTTTTCTTTCAACTGTTCTTCTAAAACTTTATATATTATTCGATCAAAATCTTTCTTGTAAAATTGCCAAAAAAAATACTTTGCTATATTATCCAAATAATTCCGAAAAAAAAACTCATCAGATCCTGTTGCACTATGCCCACCTGAAGAAAAAAAAGCGATAACAAAATCCACATATTGAAATTTAAAGATCGATCTGCATCTTAAATTAAAATCCCAATCAGCATTAATAGAATAATCAATATTATAGTAGCCAATTTTTTTAAAAATTTCGTTTTTATAAAAAATAGATTGATGACATATGTTTTGACGTAATAATTTTTCAAGAGAGAATATTCCATCGTAAATTCGGCCATCTGGTCCAACATTATCGCACATTACATTTCCATATATTACATATTGATATGTTCCACTTGCAACATTATTTATTAGCATTAAAACATCTTGAGAGTGTATAAAATCATCACTCCCTAAAAAGTAAATCCACTTGCCATTAGCCAAATTAATTCCCTTATTCATAGCATGATAAATACCCATATCCGGTTCTGATAATATTTTAATCCGAGGGTCATTAAAGCCCTTAGATATTTCTAAAGTATTATCCGTTGAGACACTATCTATTATTATAATTTCATAATCACCAAATGTTTGTGTTATAATGCTGGTTATACATTTATGCAAAGTGGCTTCGCTATTAAATGTTGGAATTACTATTGAAAACATTGGTAACATACTTACTTTTTCAATTAATTAGCTGCCTAGTGATTTTAGCTGGGTTGCCTGCAATAACACAGTCAGCAGGAAAACTTTTAGTTACAACACTACCTGCACCGACTATTACTCTATTTCCAAGCGTTACCCCTTTTAATATTATGGAATTAGCTCCAATCCAAACATCATCTCCTATTTTCACTGATTTATGAGATATTTTATTTAAATCAAAACCGGGATTCTTACGTCGTTCAAGGTAATCTAAAGGATGAAAGTCTGTATCATAGATGCATACATTTACTCCAATATTTACATTAAAACCTATTTGAACGTTTTCAACACATACAATTGTTGTTCCTGAAAGACCACAATTATCTTTCAACTCAATAATAGCACCTTCTGCGCAAGTTGATAAAATCGACGGATGATTAATTCCAGCAACATTATAATTTGTATCGGAAAGTATAGTTACATTTCTACCAATTATAATTCTAGAGTTAGGATGTTTTTTTATTATGGGAATACCTTCAAAGTTCACATATCCATATTCTGTTTCTACTCCTTTGTTTACAAGATACTGGTTAACACTCTCCTTTTTTTCTTCCGAATAATTCGGAACATTCTTTTTAAAAAGTACCTTTCTAAATAGTCTAACAAATTTGTTAATAAATTTTATGATCATAAATATAAAAATCCAAATAGTTTATTATCAATTGGAATACCTTGCTCACTTAAATAATTCTGTTTACTAATTTTCAGTGCTTTTGGAAATATAGCTAGATACTCTACTTTTGGATGCGTTATCTCTACTTGAATAATATATTCACCATTAGTCATATTTATTGGTAAAGTTATCAATTCAGACAACTCAAACTTCCCAGGTTCTATTAAATCGGTCTCTTTTTGATCTAATTGTGGTGCAAATTTGCCCAACAATACATCATCGTTATCAAATAGCAAACATTCAATTCCTACACGTAATTTATTTATAACATTCCCTTTTATTTTAATCCTAATTTCATTATTAGGATGATTTAAAATAATTGAACTTGTTTTATTATCATTTACGGTTATTTCATCAATCTTAATTTCTTTTGAAATATATTTTATTCTATCAATCAAAGGTAGACCATCAACAATTTCATCCGATTTTAAATAATAATCAACAGCAGCATTAATACCACCATTAAAAGCCACAGAACCATTTTCTAATAGAATTCCCTTATTACAAAGGATTTTCATACTCGCCATATTGTGACTCACAAACAATACCGTTCTACCCTCTCCTTTGGATACATCCTGCATTTTGCCAATAGCTTTCTTTTGGAATTCGGCATCACCTACGGCAAGAACTTCGTCTACAACCAATATCTCAGGTTCCAGATGTGCAGCAATGGCAAACCCCAAACGAACAGTCATACCACTGGAATAACGTTTTACGGGAGTATCCAGGTAACGTTCTACACCCGAGAAATCTACAATTTCATCTAATTTACGGGTTATTTCGGCTTTAGTCATGCCCATAATGGCACCATTCATAAAGATATTCTCACGTCCGGTCATTTCGGGGTGAAAGCCGGTACCTACTTCCAGTAAAGAAGCTATTCGTCCCGCGGCTTTAATGGTTCCGGTAGTAGGTGCTGTTACTTTGGAAAGGATCTTCAGCAAGGTAGATTTACCTGCTCCGTTTTTACCTATAATACCCAATACATCGCCTTGTTGTACTTCAAAGTTTATATCTTTTAAAGCCCATACATAATCGCTTACACCTTTATGAGCCCGGTCATTTACTTCACCTATCTTTAAGTACGGATCTTCTTTACCCTGAATATTCATCTTCCACCAACGATTAAGATCGTGGCTTAGGGTTTGAGTCGAAATAAGACCCAGACGATATTGCTTTGATATGTTTTCGAATTTTATCGCAGTGCTCATAATATTGAATTTCACGAATTATTTCTAATTATACGAATTACCATTGAGTGAAACAGCCAGATTATTAGGCCTGAATTTGTGTAATTTGTTCTTTTCGTCTCAAATTACACTTTAATAAACTCTATACGCTTATATGTCAGACTTTTTGAGCCAAAACAGACAAGCAGCCCTAACTTTATATTAGTAGCTTTTAGATAATTCAGTGTTTGAGTTGTATCTTTAGGGTATATAATTCGCCTTTATTTCTAAAATTAATATCTTTCGTTTAATTAGTTAGCGATCGTAAAATTAGAAAAAAATCTGTATAGTACGTAGTAATTCGTGTAATTCGTATCGGTTAGTGTAATTCCTATTTCAATAATAGTATCCGGTGATCAAAAGCCGAACAAAATAAATCAGTCCCATACCCACATGAATGAAAAATACCAATAACAGCAAGCTATTTTTTATCGTTTTGCCTTCCTGCTTTATGTCTTTGAGTAAAGCCAACAAAGATGCAAAAAAACAAAACCATGTACAGATAACAATTTGCCAATAGAAATTACCATGTGAAGCTCTTGGTCCCGACTCAGAAATAAAAAAGAAGATTAGTACCGAAACAATAAATGAAAGTAAAACATACCAGAACAAATGACTCTTAATCAGTTTTGGCAGATTAAAGAAAGAGTAAAGGACAGGAAAAAGAACTGAAAGGAGCATCGTCAAAGGAATTGCATTTATATCGGCAAATTCCGGATTACGATAAAAAGGAAGAAAGACCACAGAAGAAGCTTCCTGATGGATTGGTTTAGCCATTTTATAAATAACCCAATATTCCAAAATCAACACACTAAATCCTATTATTGGTGGAATTATACTATACCAAAACTCCTTCTTGAATTTATAGGTGAACAAGAGCAGCAAAGGATATACGCATATAAAAACAAAGAAGTAACTGGGCTTTATAAATAGGTTCAGCAGTATTAAAACAAATATCCATGCATTGCGCTTTGCACTATAAGACAACAACTGTTTGTACGACAAATCAAAAAGCAATATGGCGAAAGGAAACAGAAACAGTATAGTGGAATTATGCCAGACATTTGGAACATAATTACCAATGTACATAAAATAATCATCTGTAAAATAGCTTTGACCGGGAATTGCAAATACAAACAACATACTTAGTGCCAATGTAGCAATCCACCAACCACTTGCAGATTTTCGATTCCTATCTTCGAGGACTTCTACTATTTTTTTCTTCGACAAACAATACTTATACACCCCCGCAAAAGCTAATAGACCACACAAGCTAAGTTCGGTAGCTGTTACCTGTGCACTGAAAAACGAAAATACATTTACCAGCAGATAAACCAGAAAGTTTCCAGTATAAGGAATCTCACCGGTGCACATCTGTCGAGCAAATGCAGCATGATCATGCATATCATTATAATCAGCAGGTATAACCTTCAAAATTCCATAATAAGCTGCAAATAAAAGCAGAAAAAGGATTGGGGGGATAAGCTTTGTTTTATTCATAGAATAATGTGGCAATATGATAATGTGACAATGTGATAATACTTATCATTTATCATTATAAACTGATTTTATAGTAGCAATAATCTTATTCTGATCTTCAAAACTTAGTTCATAGAACAACGGCAAACGCACCAAACAATCGGCAAACCTGTCGCAATTAGCCAGCACACGTCCATCATGTTTTTCGGTATAATACGGACTACTATGCAAACTCAGATAATGGAATACTGCCAATATATCATTTTGCTTTAATGTTGTAATCAGCTTTGTTCTTTCCTCCAACGACGGACAAACCAAATAAAACATATGCGCATTATTAGTTGCGTACGCCGGTATCTGAGGTAATTTGAAATATCCCTTGTCTGCTAATGGTTTCAAAGCTTCAGAATACCTGTTCCAATGTTCTTTACGCTTATTTTGTATCTCATCAAGATGTTCTATCTGAGCCCAGAGGAAAGCTGCAATCACTTCAGAAGGTAAAAAAGAAGAACCTATATCTACCCATCCGTATTTATTTACTTCGCCGCGAAAGAATTCAGCGCGGTTTGTTCCTTTCTCCCAAATAATCTCGGCACGATGAATAAATCGTTCATCATTAATAGCAAGCATTCCTCCCTCACCGGAAATGATGTTTTTTGTTTCATGAAAAGAAAAAGCAGCTAAATGTCCGATGCTTCCAAGTGCTCTTGCCACTTGCGGCTTGCCGTTTGGTGCTGTATAGAATGAATCCACCGCTTGTGCAGCATCTTCTACCACCAATAAATTATATTTGTCGGCCAAGGCCATGATTTTAGTCATATCGCAAGCCATGCCTGCATAATGAACCGGAACAATCACTTTGGTTCTGGGCGTAATCAATGCTTCTATTTTATCTGCATCGATGTTCGGATGTTCTGATTGACTATCAGCAAAAATAATAGTAGCCCCCTGACGAACAAAGGCCAAAGCTGTAGAGACAAAAGTATAACTTGGAATAATAACTTCATCGCCCGGTTTTACATCGCATAAAATGGCAGCCATTTCCAATGCATCAGTACATGAAGTTGTAAGAAGACACTTAAGGAAGCCGTAACGTTTTTCGAAATAGGCCTGACAACGCTGTGTAAACATCCCATTGCCTGAAAGTTTACCGGTAAAAACAGCTTCATACATATAATGAGCTTCTTTACCCGTGAGATATGGTTTATTAAAAGGAATCATTTTCTTTAATGATTAATTATATATGATTAATTAGTACCGACCCTTTTGATACAAGTAACCCATTTCGTTGGAATTAATTATTTTATAGGTCGATAGCTTTAATTTGTTTTTCGAAAATATATAATTCGATTGTAATTCATCTGATAACTCTTCAGCATGTGTAATGCCGATTCCAGCCGGAACATTCATTACAATATCTTTCGTGAAATTCTGAACAACAATTGTGTTTTGGAACCGTGTTGTCGGATTTTCTGTATATCGAATCTGATTCAGCACTTTATTTTCAATCGGTTTAGTATATCTGCCTTTATTAAATGACTCAACAATCTCTGGAGAGACAATCAAAAAGATGACTCCCAGAAAATTCATTGCTAATGAAAAATAGATCATGTCACGCTTTCCACTCAAAATTAAAAATACAACACAACCAAACAATACCGGTGCTAAAACACGATAATCGCGCCAGTCGAAAACATCATAGGCAGCTATGTTGATTAATATGAACGAAAAGAGAATCAAAAATACTATAAAATATTCGAATGTAAACGACTTAAAACGACTTTGTAGAATTTTGGATTTAACCAGACAATAAATACAGCTGATAATAACGAAATAACGTAACAAAACCTGAATCTTATCATCCGAAAAAGGATTCAACAGATTTCCTACATTCTGAAAAAAATGATTAATAAAATTGAATATAAAATCGTTGATATTATTGCTCGAAAATAAGTCATTAAGGAAAGAATCGGGATAGGGAGAAACGAACAGATTATTCAGCAAAAATAAAAAAGCACTGAATACAATCCATGAAATAAAATAGATCAGCCATTTATGATTAAACTGTAGTTTACCTCTCCGGCTGAAGAGCAAAGGTAAAAACAAAACAATATAGATAATACGTATAAACGAAATAGCAGTACAAAAAACAAAAAGAAAAACAAGCAACCTTTTCCCTCCGTGCTTAAAATAAGCATAAAGTATCGCGAAGTAAATTGTCAAAACCGAAAGATTCAACAACTCAGTCATCGAAGTTGGAGTAAAAAGAATCAACGGTGTATAGGTTAGGCTAAAAAGTAGTATGTAAAACAGATTCTTAGATGACAGTTTTACAATACTGTTTAAACACAAAAACGCCAGTGACATGAAAAATGCATTCGCAATTACAATTGAATAAGTTTTCCAACCGAATATCTTTCCAAACAAAGCATAAACAGATACCGTTCCAAAACCATGAGCGCCAAAAGATAAGTATTTTGGCAAAACCTCATTCATACTGTAGCAACCAAAATTAAAACCTTTCTGACTAAACGACAATACTTCATGCCAATAAGCCAACTCATCCGACCAACAAGGCACAGAGCTAAACACAGAATGATTAGTGAAAATTGCAGTAGTAACGAATAATACTATCCAGGGAGAAACAATGAGTAAAAGACCAAGAAATAATTGTGGCTTATTCAATTTATAAATTTCATGTTTACCCGAGATATTCATTCTTATGCGATGCGATGATATGATGATGTGATGATATGATAATGTGATGATTATTACCTACCACTACTTATTGCTTACTGCTTACTGCTTACAACTACAAACTACCTACTTCCAACTACTTACTACCTACCACCTACTACCTGCTACCTACTACCTACTGCTTTCAAAACCGTTGCACCCCACGAATATCCGACACCAAAACCTGCAATCAGTATATTTCCTTTTAATTTATCTTCTTTTTGAGCTTCACACAAGGCGATAGGAATAGTAGATGAGACAGTATTACCAACCTTTTCAAGGAAAAAGTAAAATTTATCCGGTTCAATTTCAATCAATTTTCTCAAATAATTCATCATGTACCTGTTAGCCTGATGGAAAACAAATAAATCTATATCATCTTTGGAGAGTTCATTTTTCGCCAATACTTCTGCTACCAGAACAGGGACAGCTTCGGAAGTGAAATTAAAGATTCTTCCTCCATTCATATACAAATAATCGGATGAACTTGGATTTCCTTCTTCATCAAAAGTCAATTCATTCAAATCTTTCGAGTGACGTGCTCCCCCATTTTTAACTATCAGGTTCTCGGCTCCGCGACCATCAGTACCAAGGCTGAAGTTTTCAATA
>Ga0302162_10000286_pt1 | contig 14546 bp, 11 predicted proteins | sample I_Fen_E2_2_FD_193501 | JGI IMG/M metagenome (GOLD analysis project Ga0302162, IMG submission 193501) | Peat permafrost microbial communities from Stordalen Mire near Abisko, Sweden - I_Fen_E2_2 | ecosystem: Environmental > Terrestrial > Soil > Wetlands > Permafrost | place: Sweden: Abisko...
TACATTATTTCTTCAACTGAACATACATTTTCAATAGTATGAAGCTTTAAAATATACTCTGAATGATCAATTTTACTAGCCAATGTTAAAGTCATTGTAAGTCCAATAATATGTCTGTCATTTTCATTTGACTTCTTAATTTCTATGTTAGAAATCTTTGTACCATCAGATTTTATAGTTTCCATGAAATTCGTAACACCAGTTATATCCTTGAGTTCAGCATATATATCTAATATCTTCGAATGAGTTCTTGAATGTAAATCTAATTTATGAAGTAATGTTAATACACCTATTAAAAAGACACATGATATTATCGCACCTTCATAAAAACCTATTCCTATAGCAAGTCCCATACATGCACAGGACCAAAGTCCCGCTGCTGTTGTAAGACCTTTAACTTCATTTTTTCCAACTACTATTATGGTACCAGCTCCTAAAAAACCAATACCACTTATAACTTGTGCACCCATCCTACTTGCGTCAGTAGCAATTTTAAGGATATCAGTCATATATTGACTTGTTATCATAACCATAGTTGCACCAATGCATACTAAAATATGTGTTCTAAAACCAGCTGGTCTATTTTTTCTTCCTCTTTCAGCACCAAGAATACCCCCACAAATTGTAGCTAAAGCTAGCCTTAAAATTATTGATACTGTGTTAACTTCTCTTAAATAATTTGATATATAATTTATTGTGTTCTCCACTCAATCCCTCCAATATTCGTAATATTTATGATTCACTATTATTAAAATGCATAGAATTATAATATACAAATTAATTAAAAATGTGTACTCACATCTTCATTAGGCATATGAAATAATAATAACAATTCAAATATACTGGTATACATACATTTTATTATTTTTGAATATGCCTTAGTTAAACAAATCTAAAATTTCATCTTCTTTTAATGTATTGATAAATGAACCTACCGATAAATCGTCCCCTAAAATCTTATTTATTAATTCTCGCTTAGAATCTTGCAATTCTACAATCTTTTCTTCTATAGTTCCACTTGAAATTAATTTTATTACTTCAACTACATTTTTTTGACCAATTCTATGAGCTCTATCAGTAGCTTGATCTTCAACTGCAGGATTCCACCAAGGATCAAAATGTATTACTATATCAGCACTAGTTAAATTAAGTCCTGTACCTCCAGCTTTAAGAGATACTAAAAATACAGTATTTTCTCCACTATTAAATTCATCAACCATCTTCATTCTATTAAGTGATGAAACTTTACCATCTAAGTATGAAAATAAGAAATGTTTTTCTTTAAGTATATTACCTATATTCTTAAGTACAGATGTAAATTGAGAGAATACTAGTATTTTATGTCCTTCTTCTATGCTTTGTTCTAGAAGCTCAATAAGTGCATCTATTTTACCGCTAGTCCCTAAATAATTATCCATTGTGACAGAAGGATCTAAACATATTTGACGAAGTTTTGTTATATAAGATAAAATTTCAATTTTACTCTTACTAAACTCAAGGTCTTTAACTTTCTTTTGAATTAAATCTTTAACGTAATTTGCATAAGTTTCATATACAACTTTTTGTTCATCACTTAGGGGAACAAATAATCTCTTTTCTATTTTATCAGGCAATTCTTTAATTACATTTTTCTTATATCTTCTAAGAATAAATGGTTTTACGAGCCTATTTAATTCTTCTAATATTTCTGGTCCTTCCTCAAGCCTTCTATGATATCTAGTTATAAACTTTTTCTCATTATATAAATATCCAGGCATTATAAAATCAAATATTGACCAAAGTTCCATTAATGAATTTTCTATAGGAGTACCAGTTAATGCAAATCTAACTCTTGATTTTATCTCCTTAACAGATTTTGCACTTAGTGAAGATTGATTTTTAATATTTTGAGCTTCATCTAAAATACAATAATCAAATTCCATATCATATGATTCTAAATCACGTCTTAAAAGATTATAAGTAGTCAAAATTACATCATATTCTTTATAATTTTTAATCAACTCTTCTCTTTCTTCTTTAATACCATTTGAAATTCCAATTTTCATTGATGGAGCAAATTTTTTAAATTCATTTTTCCAATTGTAAATTAAAGAAGTAGGTGCAATAATAAGTGTTTTAGAATTTGGCTTTGAAAGCAATAATGTTATTGCTTGAAGAGTTTTACCAAGCCCCATTTCATCACCAAGAATTCCTCCAAAACCCAAATAATCTAAAGTTCTGAACCAATTGTATCCATCTTTTTGATACTTACGCAGTTCAGCTTGAAGCCCATAGGGTGGTTGAAATGATTTATCTTTAATATTTTTTAATTTATCTCTAATATCTTTGATTTCATCACAACTTTCTATAAATCTCAACTCTTTTTCCTCTAGATAATCTTCAAGATAAGTTCCTTTATTCATTGGAATTTGAATTAAATTATTCTTTAATTCATCCTCTGAAAGTAAGTTATTTATAAGAGTTAATGCTTCTTTAAGATCTACATCTTCTAAATCTAAAAATTCTCCATTTTCAAGTTTATAATATTTTAAATTATCTCTAAAACTTCTAAGTATCTTAGAAATTTCTTCTTCTGACATATCAGACATCTTAAATTCAAATTCAAAATAATTGAACTTACCCTTCCTAACTTCACCATTAAAATCAGATTTTTTAAAGTCTTTTATTCCTTTAAACCTCTCTGAATAAAAAACTTCACCATATCTTTGAAGTTTTTCTATTTCGTATTTAAAAAATTTAAACGCATCATTGTCATCTCTAAAAAAGTACAATCTTCCGTCAACTTCTTCAAATCCAAGAGTGCGGAGCATTCCAAAGACTTCATGTTCTTTATCAGTATCTCTATAAATAACCTTGTCGTTATATTCTTCAAAATAATTAAATTCATGACCTTCATAAGATACCTTAAATAATAATGATATGTCTTTGTCTTTATCAAAGTAAAATCTAAAATTAACGGGTCCTATAATAACCTTATCTCTTATAGTCTTAGATAAAGTTAACTCACTTGTAATTTTTTGTATAGATGGTATTAACTCTTTTAAAATTTTATTTTCCTGATTTTTATTAAAACTTACTTTAGAAGTAGCATTGAAAATTTTTAAATAAGGAGATAATCTTTCACACTGCTCTATTGAAGGAATATAAATTGTAGTTCCATATAAAAATACATCTTCATTTTGTGTTAAAGCCTCTGGTATACCATTTGAAGCTTCTAAAACTATGGAATCTTTCTTATTCAATAGCGCAAATGGAATAGGCATATCTCCTTCAATTATTTCTGATTCTAATATTCGATAAAAGAAACCGTCACCTAAATATAATCTATTCTTTTTTATGATGTTTAAAAATTCCTTAAACATTACATCAGGAATAGTTAATGTTTTTCCATCTATTAGTTTATCTTGATGACGTTTAAAATTCCTATCATGTTCAGCCATATTTTTGATATTATAAATAAATTTAATTAGTCTTTTGTCTTCATAAGAAAAACATTGCTTTTTTATATCAAAAATAAAATCCTTTCCATACTTAATTGGAATTTTATTATAAAGAGATACTAAAAATTGATTTATATCTCGTATCATATACAGTTTATTACTTTTACTTCTAAGACCTATTTTAAATTCTGCTTGAAGTTTAGAAGACCAATTGTTTTTATTTATAGTAATTTCAAATTTAATCTTATCCTTTTGATTATCTCCGATAAGTAAAGATAATAAATCATTATTACTATCATCTTTTGTCTTAAATTTGTTTTTCGTAGGCTTAATATTGTTTGTTATCTTGGTTCTTAATTCATCATCATCATCAATATTTCGTAAAAATGTATAAAACGTAGCCACTAAGTGTTTACAACAATAGTTATCCCTTGTAAATTCATTCTTTTCAAAATCCATGCAACTACAGTAAGATCCAATAACATCTTTTGTTTCATTATCAATTTCAAGCTTACATAAATATTCACTGAGAAGACTTTCTGAAACTACAGAAGATCGTATTTTTATATTATCTTTATCTACGATAACATTTAAATCTCTAAGTAAATCGTTTTTTAAGACACGTTCTCCTTTAATGCGTGTTGAATTTGTTATGTTTTTATTAAAGCCTTCTAGGAAAATTTGTTTTATCAATTTTATCACCTGCATTTTTATTTTGTATCCATAGTTATTTTTCTAAATGTGCCTTATTCAAATGTCTTAATTTTATTTATTAGATCTATACTAATGTATTGTGATTTAGAAATACCTTTTCTAAAATATCTTATTTGTTTATACTGTTTTCCCTGAAGTTCTATATCTAAAATATCTATTCTATCGCCTTTAAATATAGTTGGCTCTGTTTTCCCTTTTAAGTAAATATGTAATTCCATCATCTTAAGTGAGATTATTATTATATTCTACTTAATAATAATCTCATTTTCCTCCTTATTATAATTATGTTTTTTATATTTATTTATTTTCATTATATTCTTCAATTGCTGCTGCAATTTCATTTAAGTATTCCCATCTTTCATATTTATGTTCTAGTTCTTTTTGCGTTACTTCTTTTTCTTTCATTAACTCATTAAGCTTACCATAATTTGTAGAATTTTTTGACATATCTTTCTCTAAGGTTTCTATTTTCTCTTCTAATTTAGATATATCTTCATCTATGGTTTCAAATTCCTTTTGTTCTTTAAAAGTAAATTTGGGTTTATTATCTTTAGTTCTTTCCTTGGTTCCTTTACTTTTATCTTCATTAGATTTATCTTCAATTGAATTACTCTCTTCTTGAACCTTCTCTATTTCTTTTGAAATTAAGAAATCACTATAGTTACCGTTATACTCCTTAATTAATCCATTTCCTTCATATGAGAAAATTTTATTACATATCCTATCTAAGAAGTATCTATCATGTGATACAACAATTACAACACCCATGAATTTATCTAAAAAATCTTCCAAAATCTTTAGTGTTTCAATATCCAAATCATTTGTAGGCTCATCTAATATTAAGAAATTAGGTGATTCCATTAGCACTCTAAGTAAATGTAATCTTCGTCTTTCTCCACCAGATAACTTTTCAATTGGAGTATATTGCATTGTACTATCAAATAAAAATCTTTCACTCATAGTTGATGCCGATATCTTTGTGCCATCATCTACAGGAATAAATTCTCCGCCTTCTTTAACATAGTCAATTACTCTAAGCTTTGAGTCCATATTAGTATTATCTTGAGCAAAACAGCTAATTTTAACAGTGTCTCCAATTTCGATTGTTCCACTGTCTAAAGGAAGCTTTCCTCTAAGTAAATTTACTAAAGTTGTTTTACCAGCTCCATTTTCTCCAATAATACCAACTCTATCATTTCTCAAAAATATGTAATTAAAATCTTTAATTAATGTTTTATCTCCAAATGATTTACACACATCATATAATTCAACGACTTTTTTACCAAGTCTAGAACCAACAAGTGAAATATCAACATCATCTCGTATATTTATAGATTCAGTATTTACAAGATCATCAAATCTTTGAAGTCTAGCCTTTTGTTTGGTACTTCTAGCCTTTGCACCACGTCTAACCCACTTCAATTCATTTCTTATTAATGCATTTTTCTTTTCTTCTTGTACTTGTTCTGTTTGTAGTCTTTCAATTTTCATTTCCAGAAAAGCTGTATAGTTTCCTGGATAAGAATATATATTGCCTCTATCCAATTCAATAATTCTATTAGTAACTCTATCTAAGAAATATCTATCATGGGTAATCATTAAAAGTGCACCTTTTCGTGCATTTAAAAAGTCTTCAAGCCATTCTATAGAGTCTGAATCTAAATGGTTAGTAGGCTCATCTAATATAAGAAGATTGCATGGGGTTATAAGGGAGCCTGCTAGTGCAATTCTCTTTTTTTGCCCCCCGGATAAATTCCCTACCTTCTCATAATAATTTGTTACTCCAAGTTTAGTTAAAATAGTCTTAGCATCACTTTCTAAACCCCATAAATTAAGCGAATCAATTTGTCCTTGAATTTTAATCAACTCATTATTTAAGAAATCAAAATCTTCTTTCTTACAAGAGTTAATTTTATCTAATAACTCTTCATACTTTTTGAGGAGCTTCATTTCTTTAGTATCACCTTTAAATATTTGCTCTAAAACACTGGCCTCTTCATCAAAAAGTGGATTTTGATCTAAGTATTCAATTCTAATATTCTTGCCTTTAGTTACATTTCCATCAAAGAATTCTTCACGCCCAGAAACTATTTTTAGAAATGTAGATTTACCTGCACCATTCATTCCAATTAACCCAATTTTATCTCCATCATTAATACCAAGGGATACATTGTTTAATAATATTTTTTCACTATAGCTTTTATTTATATTATCTAACGTAATTATATTCATTTAGTTTAAACTCCTTTATTCAATTATATACTCCTATTTTAACACAGTAAGTTAATAAACCAAAATTAAAGGCTGAAAATTGATATTTGTTTATTATTTCTTAGGAAATAATTACCATTTATAAGGAGGATTTTGTTTTAAATCTTTGTTAAGATTGATCTCCGCACTAATCTAATTTTAACGCAGTTTAGTTTACATAATAATTATTATATAAACTAATGTAGAATCTCCTATATATGTTATATGTCTTTCTTTTGTTTTTTTTATATATATTTTAAGTTAATAAAAAAAAATATATATGGTAACACTTGAGTTTATACATGCTTCTGTTCTTGATATTATCTAACAAAACTAGGCTTATACTATGAAAATATACGAAACTAGAATCTGGAACAAAAGCATGCTCCTTATTTCGGCGGATTATTCGCATAAGTGCAGTTTTGACGTTAAAATCATATTTATAAATTTAAAAGGAGCAGCTGCTCTACGCATATCTGCTCCTTAATATTAAATTAGATCTTTAATTAAAGATTTAATTTCTCTATATTCATTATCTTCTTTATAAACCTTTTTAAGTTCATACTTAGCTTTTTCTGTTTCTCCTAATTTAAAATATGTTAATCCTAAAAAGTAATTAAATTCTATTAACGAGCCTTTAAATTCATCTTTTATATTTAATACTCTATTAAATACTTTAATTGCTTGTTTATATTCTTTGTTTAAGCAATATGCTTTTGCAAGAAGTACATCACTAACATGTTTCATTAAATCATTACTTTCATATTTAACAGAGTTTAAATATTTGATGCAATTTTCATAATCTTCAATATTGAAATAACAGGCCCCAACTAAATAATTATATTTACTATTTTGAGCTTTAAGGACATTACTTTTTAATAAATTATCTATAGTCTCTTTATAATTCCCTTCCTTATAATTAATTGATGAAAGCAATACGTACGCCAATTTATTGTCCGAGTCAACTCTTACTGATTCAGAAAGTGCATCTTTAGCCTTTTCCATTTCATCTTTATTTATACAGTCTAGTGCAAGATTAAAATATGTGGCTGAGATATTTTTAGGGGTCCTTTTATAAATAAAAAATATTATAACAGATATAATAATTAATGCGATCCCACTATATAAATTCTTAAAACATAATATTATGCCTGATATTAGCATCCATATTACCCAACCGCCATTTAGTTCTTGATATTTTCCACATTCAGATAAATCCATTTCTTGAACTGTTATGTTTTTTTTCCTTTCTTTTAAACTATTTGTAATTGATTTTATTTTATTGTTTTCTTCCATAACTTCTTCTCCTGTCTTTTAAGTGAAAATTTAAATTTTAGGCACATGAAATTAAATAACAAGTCCAAAGTTGCCATGAATATTTTCCATCAGGCAAGGAGGTGAATTGCCCTTATAGTGGGCCTATTAGGTCAATTTGCCGATGAGCAGAGAACCCAAATCTATGATTTGGTGTGAATCGCTTACTCAGCGAGCGTATGTGAGTCGAGCTTCCTTTGATGGAAAATAGGCTGGCAAATGGACTTGTTATTTATTTGATTGTGCCTTACTTTTGATTTAAATATTCTGCTCTTAATATAGAATAGTATTTACAATCCGCAAAAACACCTTTATTATCTTTAACAATTTTTCTTAAAGTTCCTTCATAAACAAATTTACACTTCTTAAGTAACATTCCTGATGCTATATTATTTATGTGTCGCCTAGCTGTAATGCGTTCGAATTTGACTTCAGTAAATGCAAAATAAAGTATTTCATATAATATTTCTGTCATAATACCTTGATTCCAAAAAGTTCTTCCTAAACAGTACCCAACCTCACAGTTTTCATTATAATTATCTAAATTCATAAGATTAATACTCCCAATCACATGACCATTAAGCTTTTCTTCTATCGCCCAATTATAATATTCATTGTTTTTATATGACTTTTCCCAAAGTGTTACTACCATATTAGTATTGTTTATATTATAATGTTCTGTCCAAGTAAGATACTTAACAACTTCTGCATCAGATGCCCAATTATTGTACATATCATCAGTATCATTTAATGTAAAAGGTCGTAATATAAATTTGTTGGTTTCTAAAATACTTGTACCTTTATGATTTAACATGAAATTTCTCCTAAACATTATTGACTTAATTTAAAAACAAATAAAGTTATTTCTATAAATTCTATTCTTGCATTATTTACCATTTAGTCTCATAGTGTCCTACTTAGCAGGATAATTATATCATATTTTTCCATAAAATTATTAATAATTTACTTTAAATATTTATTTAATTCTATTTTTATTAATTACATATTCTATATATTATAAATTGTCTGAATATTATGTTAAATCTAAATAATATTTATCATACCTTCAAAAATATTATTGACAACTGTTACTATTTCTTAATATAATTAATGCAAACTTAATACTTTATAAACTGTGATAAGGAAGAGTACATATATTATTGAAACACAGAGAGAGAATGTTTGCTGTAAATTCTCATGAGATATATTTGGAATGTAGCCTTGGAGTTTTTAATCGAAATCTTTTTTTAGAGAGTAGAATTAAACGGATGGTCTACCGTTAAAAGGACAGTAATATCGGTGTTTTTTACCTGTATTATGATGAGTGTGTATTTGATTATACAAATTTAGGTGGTACCGCGATGATATTCTCTTCGTCCTATTATTATAGGATGAAGAGTTTTTTTATTATATAAAATTTGTCCGATAGCTTAGTGCCCATTAATAAATAATATTTTTTATGATTCATATATTCTTATTATACAAGTCAAAATATTTATGTAAGGAGTGATTTTTTTGAAATATAATGGTGCTGAAATTGTTATTAAAATATTAGAAAATGAAGGTGTAGAATATATATCTGGTATTCCTGGAGGATTTAATCTTCCATTATATGATGCTCTATATAAAAGTAAAATTAAACATATTCTAGCCCGTCATGAACAAGGGGCTGGTTTTATTGCACAAGGAATTTCTAGAAGTACAAATAAAGTCGGTGTATGTTTTGCAACCTCTGGTCCTGGTGTAACTAATCTATTAACTGCTATTGCAGATGCTAAACTTGATTCTATACCACTTGTTGCAATAACAGGGCAAGTTTCTTTATCTTCTATAGGAACAGACGCTTTTCAAGAGGTAGATGCTTATGGTTTAACAATTCCTATTACTAAACATAATTTTTTAATTAGAAATATAAACGAGCTTTTCACTGTTATTAAAGAAGCTTTTAAAATAGCATTAGAAGGAAGACCTGGTCCTGTACTTATTGATATACCTAAAAATATACAAACTCAAGTTATTGAATTAGAAGAGTTTCCTTCTAATATTGAAGATCATAAGAATGTGCCTGAGAAAAAAGATTTAAAGAACTCTACCCTTTACTGTATGGCTGAATTAATTAATAATTCAAAAAAACCTATAATCTATGCAGGTGGAGGCGTAGTTAACTCTAATGCTTGTACAAATTTATATGAATTTGCAAAGAAAAGCAATATTCCAGTAGCTTTAAGTCTTATGGGCCTTGGCGTTTTCCCATATAATGATGAGTTAAGCCTTAGAATGCTCGGAATGCATGGAGCACCCTTTACTAATTATTTACTTAACGAAGCGGATTTGATCTTAGCTTTAGGTGTAAGATTTGATGATAGAGCTACAGGTAATATAGAAAAGTTTTGTCCTAATGCTACAATTATTCATATTGATATTGATCCTTCTGAAATAAATAAGATTAAAACAAGTAGCTTATCTATGGTTGCAGACATCTATGATTTTATTAAGGCTATTCTTCCACACATTGATGCTAAACCTAGAAATTCTTGGGTTCAAAGAGTTAAATGTTTTAAGGAAAAATATCCACTTCCTTCTTACAAAAATATATTACATCAAGCTAATATAATTCCTTTCGTAGCAAGTGTAGTGCCAAGTGATACTATTATTACTACTGATGTTGGTCAGCATCAAATGTGGGTAGCTCAAAGATATCCCTTTAAGGATCCCAAAGAGTTCTTAACTTCTAGTGGGCTTGGAACCATGGGATTTGGACTTCCAGTAGCTATAGGCGCTGCTTTAACTAACAAGGATAAAACTATAGTTTGCTTTAGTGGAGATGGTTCCATCTTAATGAATATTCAAGAACTCGCAACTCTTGCTGATTTTAACCTCAATGTAAAAGTAATTATATTAAATAATCATCATTTGGGCTTGGTACGTCAGCAGCAAGAATTATTTTATAATCAGCATTATATAGCATCACATTTTATATCAAATCCAAATTTTAAGATTATAGCGGAAGGTTTTGGTATAAAGTCTTGTGATTTAGGTAATGAAGAAGAACCTTTAAAAAAGCTAGAAGAACTATTATCTATAAAAGGACCTTGCGTAATTAATATCCCTATTGAAGAAACAGAAAACGTACTTCCAATGGTTGCTCCTGGTGGATCAAATATAGAAATGATAGGTGGTGAAAACTTTAATGATTAATACTGATTTTTATCTTATTGAATTACTTGTTAGAAATCATTCTGGTGTCATGAGTCATATAACAGGACTTTTTGCACGCCGTGCCTTTAACCTTGAAGGAATATTATGTGCGCAAATAGGTGATGGTTCTACAAGTAAGATGTTTCTACTCGTAAAAAATAATTCTGTTTTAAACCAAATCATAAAACAATTGGAAAAACTTTATGATGTTCTTGAAGTTTCAATTCATCAAGACTATGATCAATCTGTATTCCAAAATCTTGATAAGGTCCTCAAACTTATGTAAATTTGCACAATTAGAAAAGTAATATCTTTATTAATTATAAATTTATAAAGAGGAGCATATTCTTATAACTCCTCTTTATAAATAAAATATTATTTGTTTCTATACGATATTTATTTGTTAGCAACAGCAGCGTTTACAACATCTACGTCTGCGGCAACTACGTTTACGACTGTTGCATTTACAACATTTAATGCAACATTTATTTTTTTTCATGAATTCTAAAAGTTGTTTTTTTGCCTTTTCATATCCTTCTTTAGATCCTTTTTCAAAAGCTCGATTATAAACTTCTTCCATTATATCTGTAAAACAGTCTTTTTTTTCATCAAAACAACAATCCATTTCATCTATAGATTCAAATTCTTCTTCGTTGTAACTTTTGCATTCTTTTTTGTTATCTTTCTTCTCCATCTTCTTATCTCCTTCGTAATTTACCATAAATTATTTATTTGCTAAAAATTGTGTTTACTTAATTTTTTTATTTTATCAATATAACACTACTAGTACATAAAACCTTTAATATAACCTTAAAAGAATTACAAATCACCTAATATTATATTATGCAAATTTTTTATATTTGTTATCAATCATGTGATGAATGTATAATCTAAAATTTGTTGTCTAGAAGTGTTAATTATATAAAAAAATAGAGATTATGCCTTTTTATTATAAACTGCATAATCTCTATTTTTTAATTTTAAATCTTTAATATTTATTCTTCTCATTTTTACATTTAAAATTAATAATGTACTCTAATTAACCAAAAATTCATTTTTTTATCACTCCAACCTAAATCCCATGGCACATTATTTCTATCTGTATTATGGCAAGTTACTAAGGAATATCCTTTTGAATCAACACCAGTAACCACAGATACATGCATTATATCGCCCTTCTTTTCATAGGCAACAAAATCTCCAGGAAGGAGTTTATAAGAAGCCTTATATACTTTTTCATAACTTCCTTTAGCAATAACTGATGCTCTTCCACTATTTAGCATATAATAAGTAAACTTACCTGCATTTACCCAAGAACCTGTTCCATTTCCTCTATCATAGTTCCAAGCTGAATTTTCCTTAAACTTCCCTCCTTCATGTAATATTTGTGAAGCAAAATTTGCACAATCGCCTCCCTGTGGATTAAAATCTCTGTATTCTTTATTATATTTAAACCCATATTCTTCAATAGTTGCTGCTCCGCAATATTTTTCTGCATATTCAATTATACCTTTTCTTCTTTCATCAATAGTAGAAATATCTCTAGATGGTTGTGATTTTATATGTTCTTTAATTTCATCCATCTTAATAGATTCTAAGCTTAAAGAATCTGCAAAGGGATCTGTATACCATTCAGTTGTTATTATCCAATCTCCATTTCTCTTCGTTAATCTAATGGAGTGATAAGTTCCTATTCTCGAACTATTAATTTGCTCTGGCTGATCCTGATATATGTATTTATATTCTGTACTACATAATATATTAAAAAAACATTTATCTTTTTTTATATTTGATTTCCTGATTACTACTTTAGGTATTATATCTATAAATTTAACGCCTTGCTTTTCTGCCCAATTATTTATGTATTTTACCTTTCTTTGTTCATATTCATAAGCCCATTGACCATATCTTGTATCTGTAGCATATAGAGCTTCTATAGAGTCTAAGTCCTTACTTAATATTGCTTTGCTTTTTATTGCAAATATGTTTTCCACAAAATTTACTGCTTCTTCATCAGTATTAATATCTGCTAAAACTGTTTGTTCAATATTAATATTGATTAATGAAAATACTAAAGTAATTATAATCATCTTTATAATTATTGATGAATTCTTATTAATTTTAGAGAGTCGCATATCTAATACCCCTTTCTAAATAAATATTGTTCTAATTAATTACATTATCAATTAAATCAATGCATTTTTTAGTAGCTTCGTCTAAAAGAACTCCTTCATACCAATTGTTATTATTATTCCAATCACCAAAATATTTAGCCTTCAATATTATTTCCGGTCTATATTCAAAATGTAAAATATCAAAATGACCCCACTTTCCTCCCCAAACAAAATTGTTATTTTCAAAGGCTTCAACTAGTTCTTTAGGATATTCTTTCAATCTTTCTTTTCCTTGTTTTTCTGAACTCCATTTCCAATAATCTTTTTTATCACTTTTTAAATCAATTGCTATTCCATAAGAATGAGGACTTAATCTTCCTGTTCCTGATATAACTCTATAATTGTATGTTCCACTAGCAGGATAAAGAATACTTCCTATATCACCTCTAGTTTTTGCAAGTGGCATAACTTCTTTTAATGCTGATTCTAAAGATGTATTAGCTTTATTTTTACTGTTAAATTGATAATTAGTATATCCATACTTTAAATTAATTAAATTTTTTTCTATGGATGTCTTAGAATTTCCATAAATTTCATTAAGCAATTCATAATGTCTAGCTCTTCCTGGATCAAAAGTTTTTTCCATAATCTCCGTGCCTTTTTCAAGAGGATAATCTTGCTCTAACATATCCTGAAGATCTGGATTTGCTAATTTTTCTTCATGATTTTTCTGCTTTTTATCGTCATAAATAATTTTATTACCAGACTTCATAATTAAATAAACTTCATCATCATTCTTCTTATCTATACCAACTACATACTCTGGATAAGCTAACATAAGTATTAACATATCTTGCTTCATCTCAATTTTATAGCCGTTATCTTCAGATGCTTTTGCTGTAATAGGTATATTAAGAATAATTAATAAACATATTATAAAAACATTAATTTTTTTTATCATTACATACACCACCTTATAAACCATATAAATATATACTGTCCCAAGAATTAAAATACTATGTACAATGATTATTTTTTTAGTCAAAAAAATAACAAGTCAATCTGACTTGTTATTTTTTTCATTATAATTATCTTTTGATGTATACTTATTTTAATTTAAATAAAAACTTATTTTCAAAAATTATCTAATAATTATTCTAATATAGATATTACCCATTTATTGCATGAAGTACACTTATGTACTGTAATAACAAATAAATCAAACTTCTTATTGTCTGCTATTATTCCCATTTCATCTCTTTCTTCTTTAGTTATGAATTCATCATTTTCATCCAAGTAGCCAATTATCTCTACTAAATGATTTTTCTTAGTTTTATCACAACAACCATTAGCTCCTGCAATTTCTATTGTTTCATAATCTAAATCAGGACTTAATTCTTGTATTATATCTATTATATCTTCATAATCTTTTATATCATCTACAAAATCTTCTTCATAAAAAGTTAAATCCTTAACTTGAAAAATTTTATTCATATCTTTCTCCATTCTTATGTTT
>Ga0302162_10000293_pt1 | contig 14246 bp, 11 predicted proteins | sample I_Fen_E2_2_FD_193501 | JGI IMG/M metagenome (GOLD analysis project Ga0302162, IMG submission 193501) | Peat permafrost microbial communities from Stordalen Mire near Abisko, Sweden - I_Fen_E2_2 | ecosystem: Environmental > Terrestrial > Soil > Wetlands > Permafrost | place: Sweden: Abisko...
GTCTCATGACAAAGGTATACCGAAAGGCGGAGAAAGGGCGGTGAAAGGGGTACCTGATTTTGGGAAAAAAGATTACTTGCCGGGCACACATAAAACGCACATTTAAAACGATTATTTGTGTAACTCAAGATGTAAAAAAAAGACGCTTCGGAAGTTTTACTTTCCAAAGCGTCTTTTTTTCGTTCTATTCCCCTATTTAAAACCTGAGATTAAACCCGGCATTATAATTAATTCCGGGCATGGGATAACCAGAATTAATCTGGTAGGTAGTGTTCAACAGATTATTTCCTGCTACAAACAGCTCAAGGCATTTTAATGGCTGTGCTGTCAGACGGGCATTGAGAAGTGTGTAGTTTTGTGTGACCACGGGCTGCATGGAAGTATATAAATGCTCAATGTATTGGGTGGAGACATGCAGGCCCCATATTTGATACCTGTAACTGGCCCCCAGATTGAATTGTTGGCGCGGGGCGGCAATCATAACCTTATCCATATCGAGGTAACTGTAATTCGCATTAAAGCGTAGATGACGGTTCAGTATATAGTTTGCAGAAAATTCAATACCCTGGTTATTAAACGAGCCCAGGTTCTCACGATGAGCTGTATATCCTGTACCTACCACCTGGATCATATTGCTTCCGACAGCTTTGTAGGCTGTGAGCTCAAGATTCAAATGATTGTTAAACGCCGATTGCAGCCAGCTGACCTCATAGTTAATGAGGCTTTCGGGTTGTAAACCGGGATTGGCGGCATATAAATAGAGCTCCATAACAGTCGGGCTGCGAAAGCCTTTTGAGACTGATCCTTTGAAAGTGGTATTATCCGTCAGGTTGTAGTTTAACCCGAATAATGGGATCAGGACGTTTCCAAACTTAGAATTGTTCTCAAGTCGTAACCCGGCACTGACAGTCAGCTTTTCGAATAAGGTTTGTTGGGCATAGGCATATCCGGCCAGTTCGTTAACCACAATCAGCGAATCGTGCTTAAACCCCTGGTTAGCTGTTCCGCCGTATTGTTTAAAATCAACACCTACAGTAATGTTGGTTCCGGTTGATAATTTGAATGTCTGAAAAAGCATAAGGCCATCATTCCTATCCGTGGAATGAAATTTACCACTGATCGAGTCATTGGTAGTATGCGTTCCAAAATTATGATAGAAATTAAGTCCCCCTTCCGAATTTTCAAATTTATTCTCGAGCGACACAGAAGCCTTGCCACGTGAAATATCGATATTAAAAGGCAGGGCGGTTTGATTTATCGGTCCATTGTCATTGGCGACGTACTTTGCCAGGCTGTAATCGACCGTAAGGGTAAGTCCCTTGCTGATATCATACCCCAGCTTGGCATAAGCATTGTTGATGTTGAAATCAGTATTGGCACGGAGCCCATCGGTCTGATCGTGATTCAATGAAGCAAAGAGGCTCAGTTTGTCTTTTTTGTATCCAATGGTACCAAAGTACTTCTGGGTATTGTACGAACCGTAAGAAGCGCCCAGGTTTACTTTCAGACCATCCTCATGTTGCTGCCTGGTAATGATATTCATCACCCCTGCCATGGCATTCGATCCGTACAGGATAGAAGCCGGACCGCGGATAATTTCCACTTTCTCTACATCGGAAGCTACATAAGCATCAGCCAAAGGATGACCGAAGATGCCCTGGTATTGCGGATGCCCATCGATCAATATCAGCACATCGGTATTGGGTGAACTGCTTATACCCCGCATGGTAATGGATCCGGCACCGGTAGTTGAGACTCCGAAACCGAGTATATTCCGCTCGGTCACAAAAATGCCCGGCACGAATGAATTCAAGGCAGGCAATATATTCATCTGACCGGTACTTTCAATGTCCTGCCTGGATATCTGTGACACAGACAAGGGTACCAGCTTTCTGGATATTTCTATTTTAGAACCTGTTACAACTATTTCGCCCAGCTTTATGCTGTCTTTTGAACTGGTTTGACCGTTACTGGCTCCTATGGATAGAAATGCCAGGAACAGGAACGTACTGAATTTCTGTAATCTGATATTAAACATTAACATGGGATAATTCTGATTTAGTAAAGTGTAATATTGGAGGCGCAAAAGTACTGATTTTTTTATAGAATGCCATCAGCACGAAACGGTACAATTATTTACTACTAAATTATAGAGTATAATCAGTCTGGAATTTGTATAAAAAACCACAAACTGACCAGTACATATTCAAATTGTTTAAAATTTTGTCATTAGATAGTGATTTTTTATAACAATTTACATAGCCATCAGGCATATTTTTTGTAAATTTGCCCCTTAATTTTTAAAAAACGGTCTCAAATGAATAAAATAGTCAGCAAGGAGTATTTCTCTGCTAATGTTATTAAGTTTGAAGTGGAAGCTCCATTGATTGCCAAATCGCGAAAAGCCGGTCACTTTGTTATGGTAAAAGTAGGTCTTAAGGGTGAACGCATTCCGCTGACAATAGCTGATGCTGACTTGCAAAAAGGCACTATTACTTTGGTTATACAAAAGATGGGCGTTTCGTCGTCTAAATTATGTGCCCTGGAAGTAGGTGATTATATTACCGATATGGTAGGCCCTTTGGGGAAAGCTACCCACATTGAAAATTTCGGAACAGTAATATGTGCCTGTGGCGGTGTTGGGACAGCCCCGATGATGCCTATTGTGGCTGCATTGAAAAAAGCAGGAAACCGGATCATTACCGTAATCGCTGCACGTACCAAGGATTTAATTATCCTGGAAGAACAAATGCGTGAGAATTCGGACGAAGTAATTGTTATGACTGATGATGGTTCGTACGGAACACAGGGATTGGTAACCAACGGAATTGAAGCCGTCATCAAACGTGAAAAGGTAGATTTATGTGTTACTATCGGGCCGGCAATCATGATGAAATTTGTGAGCCTGCTGACTAAAAAATATGAAGTACCCACCCTTGCTTCGCTGAACACCATCATGGTGGACGGAACCGGTATGTGTGGAGCCTGCCGGGTAAGTGTAGGCGGAAAGACAAAATTTGTTTGTGTAGATGGTCCTGAATTTGACGCCCACCTGGTGGACTTTGATGAAATGCTTATGCGTTTAGGCGGATACCGGGACATTGAACGTGAAGAAATGGAAGAATATAAAGCCACCTCTCATCCTGCTTAAGAAAAGGAGTAAAACACACAAACGAAAAACCTTCCTATTTACCAGAATAAAATACAGTATAAACTAAATTCAAAACACTCTTAATTTCCCCTTTTGGGGTTTAGGGGGTCAACTAAAATATGAATAATACAGAAGCTAGAGCCGAAGCATGGAGAGTTGAGTTGCGCAACGCCATAAAAGCCAAGGACCGTACCAACATTGAAAGAGTCCACATGCCTGAGTTGGACGCCGAATACCGCAGCCACAGCAGACTTGAAGAAGTGAATCTGGGGATCACCGCCGAACAGGCCGTGCAAGAAGCCAAACGCTGCCTGGACTGCGCCAACCCTACCTGTATGTCCGGTTGTCCGGTTGGAATCAGCATTCCCACCTTTATTAAAAACATTGAACGTGGAGAATTCCTGGAAGCAGCCAAAACATTGAAAGAAACCTCTGCACTTCCGGCAGTATGCGGCCGGGTATGCCCTCAGGAAAAACAATGTGAAGGTGTTTGTATCCATTTAAAAATGAATAAAGAAGCAGTGGCTATTGGTCATTTGGAACGTTTTGCTGCCGATTACGAACGTATAAGCGGCAATATCTCTGTACCAACCGTAGCACCAGCCAACAATATAAAGATTGCAGGAGTAGGATCAGGTCCTGCCGGACTAGCCTTTGCCGGTGACATGGCAAAAATGGGGTATGAAGTAGTCGTTTTTGAAGCTTTGCACGAAATCGGCGGAGTACTGAAATATGGTATTCCTGAATTCCGTTTGCCAAATGATATTGTGGACGTTGAAATCCAGAACCTTCAGGCTATGGGTGTTCATTTTGTCACCAACTGCGTAGTGGGTAAAACCATTTCGATAGCCGACCTTGAACAGGATGGCTTTAAAGGAATCTTTGTTGCCAGTGGTGCCGGTCTGCCTCGGTTTATGAATATCAAAGGTGAAAACCTGGTAGGTGTTATGTCATCCAACGAATACCTGACACGTGTCAACCTGATGGATGCAGCCAATCCTGATTCGGACACCCCTGTATTCCTGGGAAAAAAGGTAGCAGTCATTGGTGGTGGCAATACAGCCATGGACTCCGTACGTACTGCGCGCCGCCTGGGTGCTGAACGTGCCATCCTGGTATACCGTCGTTCGGAAGAAGAGATGCCTGCCCGTCTGGAAGAAGTAAAACATGCCAAGGAAGAAGGCATTGAATTCATGACTTTGCATAACCCTATTGAATACAGAGGAAATGAACAAGGTCGCGTCAAACAAATGGTGCTGCAGGTTATGCAACTTGGCGAACCGGATGCTTCAGGTCGCCGTTCACCGGTTGAGATACCCGGTAAAACAGAAACCATTGAAGTGGATGAGGTTATCGTAAGTGTGGGTGTTTCGCCTAATCCGCTTATTCCTCAATCCGTAAAAGGACTTGAAGTAACCAAATGGGGAACCGTAGTGGTAGATAATGAAACCATGCAATCAGCGGTTCCGATTATCTTTGCCGGAGGGGATATTGTACGTGGTGGTGCTACCGTTATCCTGGCTATGGGTGATGGACGCCGTGCTGCCAAGGCTATGGACGAATGGATTAAGAAGAATTGACAATTTATTCATTTACTATTTACAATTTACAATTTAGAAATGCGCCTTCCGGGATATTCCGGGAGGCGCATTTCTTTTATTTCTTGTTACTTACTTTTTACTACCTACTACTTACTTTATATTCAACTCATCCACCAATCGTTTGGCACCACCTATTTTGTCCATAACAAACATAATATAGCGAACGTCGACATTGATGGTACGTTGCAAATCAGGTTCAAAAACAATATCCCCGCTCATAGCTTCCCAATTGCCGTCAAATGCCAGCCCAAGCAATTCACCTTTGGCATTAAAGATAGGACTTCCCGAGTTACCACCGGTAATATCGTTATTACTAAGAAAAGCAACATGCATTTCACCTGTTTTTTGATCCAGGTAAGCACCGTAATTATTTTCAAGAATTGCTTTCTTGAGCTTTGGAGAAACATCAAATTCCTCATCACCGGGAACTTCTTTTTCAAGGATTCCTTTGGTAGTGGTATAATACTTGTAATCTACTGCATCGGCAGGTTTGTACCCACCAACTTTCCCATACGTCAGACGCATAGTTGAATTAGCATCCGGATACATTGGTTTTCCGCTTTCAGCAGCCATAGCTTTAATGCCGCTTTCAAACAAGCGTTCAGCATCTCTGATTTGCTCAAATGTCCGGGTATATTCATCATTTCTGAAATTATCCATGGTTCTTCTTACTTCATGTGAGAAAATAATGGCAGGATCTTTTGAAAAGTCAGTCTTCTTGTTCTTTATGGCTTTTGTGATTTTATCCAGTGACGTGAAATCAGATTTATCGAACATGTATCTTGCATACCGGGTATAATCACCTTTAAATTTACGCTCAATCACGGTATAACATTCAGGCAATGCATCAGCATCCACCGACTTTTTATAGATCTCCAGCATAGCTGCCAGTGTTGCCTGATCGACTGCCGGATAATAATCTTTATAGATTTCAGCAGTTTGAATTAGCAATGAATCCTGTGGAAGGTTCTTACCAGTGAGACGAGCCACCTGACTGGCAATACGGGGCATTTCAACACCATTCAACAGTGATTCCATTAAATAAGTCATGGCACGGCTATAAGGATACGTTTTAGCATACCCATCCTTGAGGGTCTTCAACACGTCTTTATATTTGGCCTGGCGATCAGGCGAAGCATTTACCCAGGTTAAAAAAGCTTTTTCCTGTTCCTGTTTTTCATGGATAGTACCTAATTTAGTTATGGCTTTATTCATGCCAATGCTGTTTTTCCAGTAATTGGAACTACGGGCAAACTTACTGGCATAGGCAATATTAATTGCTTCATCCACCCGCATAAACGAATGCCATACATCCTGTTTTGCACCACGAACATCTATACGTGCCTGATTAGATGCTTTCATGCGGTTATTGACACCCCACGATGATAAATAACGGGTTGTAGTTCCAGGATTTCCCAATATCATGGTATAATCACCCGGCACATAGCCCTGGTTGGAAATAGCAGCAAAACGTTTTGGTGTATAGGGCACATTATCCTTAGAATACTTTGCCGGTTTGCCATTCTTATCGCTATACACACGGAACACAGAGAAGTCACCGGTATGACGTGGCCACATCCAGTTATCAGTATCACCACCAAATTTACCGATAGAAGTAGGAGGAGCAAACGCAAAACGGACATCTGTAAACTCCTCATACACGAATAAATAAAACTCATTCCCTGAATAGAATGACCTTACCTTAGCTGAATAAGCATTTCCCTTTTCTGTTTCTTTTTGGATGACTTTGATAATCGAATCCTGTTTATCAATGCGATTTTTACCAAGTAATGTTTCAGGCACCTGAGAAATAATACGTTCGGTGACATCCTGTATTTTGACCAGGAATTTCACTGATAGTCCCGGTGAAGGGATTTCATCACTGATCTTTTCGGCTGTAAAACCATCTTTCAGGTAGTTATGTTCTACCGTGCTATGTTGCTGGATAGCCTCAAACCCACAGTGATGATTGGTAAAAACAAGTCCCTGATTAGATACCATGACGCCTGTACATCCGTTTCCGAAAATTACCACAGCATCCTTCAGACTTACGTTTTTATCGCTATAAATATCTTCGGCAGTCATGGTAAGACCCATACCGCTCATTTTTTGGATGTTCAGTTTCTGAATTAATGGCAGCATCCACATGCCTTCGTCTGCTTTTAATCCGGCAAATAAGCTGATTGAAAGCAGAACAATGAAAAGTTTTTTCATAAAATAATTTTGTAATGTTTGTTATTGACAAAGAAATCAGAAGGATAGGATCCGGAGATCGCTATTTATTTTACATATTAATGCAGGACAAATGTAAGAAATAAATTCTGGACTTTGGCATGATTCGTTAATTTAGCAGAAACGCTTAAGGTACTCAGTATTATAAACAGGGAAAAACAGCACAATATTTCAAAATAAAAAGGAAATCACTTTGATAATGTTACTTATAAAGATAACTTTGCAGCATGAACCGACAAATAGTTTTTTATAAAGAATACTTTTTGGAGTTTTACAAGGACTTAGACATCAACCTTAAAGATAAAATTCAATACGTATTTGAATTAATAAAGCAGGTTGATCGGGTTCCTGAGAAGTTTTTATCGCAAATTACCGGCAGTGACGGCTTATTTGAAATTCGTATTGAATACCAATCGAACATCTATCGGGTATTTTGTTGTTTTGACCAGGGAAAACTAATTGTTCTGTTTAATGGGTTTCAGAAGAAGACACAGAAAACACCTAGAAATGAAATTGAAAAGGCAATGCGACTTAAACAAGAATATTTTGAACTAAAGAAATAATCAGCATGGAAAAATATAAAGGCATAACAAATTTCGATGAATTAATCGAGTTAGAGCATGGCAAAATAGGTACTGAAGAACGTAATGAATATGAACAAAATGCGCAGTTGTTCATAATCAGCGAAATGCTTAAGGAGGCAAGAAAAGAAGCGAAACTTACACAAGAAGAACTGGCAACAAGGTCAGGCACAAAAAAGAGTTATATTTCTAAAATTGAAAATGCAAAAGGGAATATCCAATTATCAACAATAATTAGAATTTTTGAACAAGGGCTTAACAGAAAAGTTGGACTTACATTTCTCTAAGAATCAAAAGTTTTGTTCTTATTACCCGGTATATCTGTAACCTTGCTGAATTTTTATAAAAATAAAATGCCCCTCTCGTATTTATCGAGAAGGGCATTTTAATTATCTGTCAGGCATTCTTTATTCAAACTTCACAGAACAAAGTAGAGCAGTTATCCTCTAATTGTCTGTATTACCAGACTCCCTAAAATGAAAACGCAGCACCAACCATCATATTCGTTCCCTGTACGTCGTAGCCATAGTAATTCTGGTACTTATTGTTGATCAGGTTGTTTATTTTACCAAATACCGTCAGCCATTTGTTGTATGAATAATTCGCGCCAAGGTTGAGATCCACTTTATCGTGCATGGGGATAGCCAGATTGCCAATCTTAGCATAGCGGGTTCCTTCGTAATACATATTGGCCGAAACCGTAAAGTTGGGATTAATCCGGATATCAGTATTTAGTTGAGCTACATATTTTGGCATATTCCAGGCATATTGCTCGTTGTCAACAGTCCAGGTATTGCAGGCCCATTTCAACTCTACATTCACCTTGTTTTGCAGGTTATAACTAGCACGAATGCCCATTTTTACACGCGTTGCATTGCTGTAAACAACATTAAAACGGTTGCTGTATATTGTAGTATCTGCCTTATCTGCCGGCAGCAGCACACTGGATGAACCGGCTAACAAGTATCCTTTATTGACAAAGAAATACTGGTTATCTGTTTGTTTCCAGTCGATATAAGCGTCGAGCAACAGGTTATAGAGGGGTTTCAGCTTTATGCCGGCATAGAAATCTACGGGCGTATAGGTGTCGTTCAACCGCAGATCGGAATACATATACGGATTTTCGGAAAATGTTTTATTCAACGTGTTCACCTCATAATCCCCGGTTAACCCTCCGTAAAGCGACAGGTATTCCGGTATGGCTTTCCATTCGGCACGTACATCCACCGAAGGATTACTAAATTTACCATGTCCAAACGACAGGCTTGTTTTCAGGCCTACTCTTACATTATATTCCGGACGGTCGATGCTGTAGTATGGATTCAGAGCCAACACGGAGTACGATTTCACAAAATTGAAATTCGGTATATTGGCAGAACTATACATCATATTGTACAGCTCCACATCCAACCCCAGACGGCTCTTTTCACTCGGAAAACTTAGTCCGGCCAGTGTATGTACAAGATTTTCCGTCAACCCGTTGACTGAACTGAATACCTCATAGTGCATTTCTGCCTGATAGTGAAAATCGGAAGACATAGGTAACGACCGTATACCCGCCATGGCGTTAAACCTCCAGAACGTATCGCCTACCGAGTCTTTCGCCAAGTTATTTAAACTGTAAAGCCTTGGAGTAGCGTTGATCCCTTCCCGGCTTTTCTCGGAATAAAGCGAATTGCCGTAAGTTGAACTTAACGCGTTTAAGTTTATAGTTGAGTCGGCACCATTATAAGAGTTGCCATAATACTTGAAATGTTCATGCCCCCCTCCTATTCCGGCATACAGGTCGAAAGTTTTGAAGATCTTATCGAACGACAGGTTAGCTTTTGTTGTTGAATGCATTATTTTTGGATCAAAGGTAGCCAGGTGATTCAACGAAAGATCAAGTCGCATATCCGTCGTATTAATCAGCGGATAGGCAAAATCAGCCAACGTATTTAAATAATTTCCAACCCCTATCCGGACATACCCGTTGTTGTCATTTGCAGGTTTATCAGTCACCAGAACGGCTGCAGGCAAAGGGTGGATATTATACCCGGCATTGAGTGGCAGATTGAAATTGCTGTACACTGCAGGTGACTTTTCTACATTCGGCTCCAACACCTGTGGCATAGAGTTAATCTTTCCGGCATCCTGAATTACGGGTTTATACTCGCGCTGAACCGACACACTCCGGTTAAGTATAGTATCCTGAGCGAGTAACGGAAATGCGGTAAAAGTTGAAAACAAAAGAACGGCTGAACAATATTTTAAAATTTTCATATTTTCCATGTTGTAGGGATTCATCTCAATTAATTATGGTTTGCTTTTCACGAAGGCTGATTGCAGTCAACCGGTCGGTGATCATAGGCTGTATTTCATCGGCAACCTTATAGTTTTTCTGCAGACTGATCAGGTATTGTTTTGCCTGAAAATCATTATTCTGCTTGATATAAACATCTGCCAGCAATACAAAACTACGGGCAAGCCAGAATTGATGCGGTGTATTCTTTTTAGCAAAGTCCATTACTTCCGTTTCCGCTTCTTTCATTTTGTCCTGCTCGAAATACAGATTTGCCAACAGGTATTTTGATTCCGCACCATTAGCCGTACGTGTTTCTACAGCCAGCACTTTCAGGTCGGCAGCAGCTTCGTCCAGCTTCTTCAATGCCAGGTAGGCTTTTGCGCGATTATACAGTGCTTCCTGCTTTAATTCAGCATTTGAATGCGGATCAGCCATGATGTCAGTCACAATTGAAATTGTAGTCTGGTAGTCATTCAGGAAATTACTGCAACGTAACACACCCAAACGGCCTATATTCTTATTTTCAGTAGTTTGTCCAACTGTTTGCAGTTCCTTGAAATAATTCAGTGCCGTAGCATAGTCTTTCTGGTCGTACGCAATCCCGGCACAACGAATGGTTGCTTCTTCGGTATATTGGTTGCCTGTAATTTTCAGAAGTTCCTGATAACTTTTCAATGCATTCACCTTATCATCGCTACGATAATAGCTGTCGGCCAGGTAGTACTGGGCAGTAGTGCAATACCTGCCACCCGGGCAGAACTTGCTCAGGTAATTCTGCATGCCGCTGATAGCTTGCGGGTAACTGCCATTCATATATTGTTTTTCTGAGGCAAGATACGAAATAGAGTCTTCGCGGCTGGCGGTAGAGTTGCTTATTTTAAGTCCAAGTGTCTTACTATAAGCCAGATAGGTAGAAACATTATTGGTATCGATATACACGGTCTCCAGGCTTTCAAGGGCTGTGAATGATTCTTCCGTCCCCGGATATTTCGAGATCACATTTTTATAAGCTGTAATGGCCTTGTCGTAATCTTTCACATTGAAATAGATCATTCCTATTTCCAGTGCTGCTTTTCGTGCCAGTTCACTCGTCGGCTGGCTGTCCAGCAGGCGTTGATAGGTATCGATGGCTTTTGTATTGTTTTCCATCATCAGGTAAGCCCGTCCCATTTCATACAACGCATCATCAGTATATTCCGATTTAGGATAGCGGGTAATCAGGTCTTCCAGTTTGGCAATCTTTCCGGTATAATTCTTTTGCAAGCCGGAAACATAGGCTGACTGAAACAATGCATAATCGGCAGTATTCGGGCTCACCGAAGCCGCCTTAGCATAATAGGCCTGGGCTTTTGCAAAACTCCGTGCATTGAAATAGCAATCTCCGATACGGTTCAGGGCATCCGAATAAGTTGTTGCATTCTCATTCGATTCCGTATCTACATATTTCAGGAACCAGGTAAGTGATTCGGAATAGCTCTTTCGGGAGAAATAAGCATACGCAAGTGCATAATTTGCAATGGTGCGGTTAACGCTTGAACGGGAATACGGATTATTAAAATAAGCCTTCAAATCTCTAATGGCCAGTTCCGAGCGATTGGTCCGGTAATAACATTCAGCACGCCAGTACATGCATTCCGCCGAATACTTTCCGGTGGAGGAGCTTTTAAGTGACAGCGTGAAGTATTCGATCGCCTTTTCCAGGTTATTCTGGGCAAAAGCTTCCGTACCGATCTGGTAAATCAGGTATTGTTTTGTCTCAATCAGTTTGGCATTCGGTGATTTTATCTTTAATAGGGATTGGTAAGCCGCATCATAGTTCTTTGAATTCATATATACCGACACCAGATAATCGTATGCTTTGTCCGTATATTTCGAATCGGGAAATTCGGTAAGGTATTGTTCAAAGGCAGAAACCGATTCCCCAAAGGCGGAAGTGGTTTCATACGATGAAAGGGCATAATTAAACAATGCCTCTTCGCGTACTGTTTTATTGAAATTGGTTCGCAATGAAGCTTCATAAGCCAGACGGGCATTGGTCATGTCATTCAGCTTAACATACGAATTGCCGAGGTGCAAATACGCATTTTCAGTCATTTCGTCTTTTTCAGTCGTTGTCTTCGATAAGTACTGGGCAGCATTGATATAATCTTTTGTCTCGAAATAGGACATCCCGAGCAAGTACATATCATTGCGCAATACCTGTGGAAAAAGTCTTTCGTAGTTTCTCAGATAAGTGATTGCCTTGGCGTAATCTCCTTTACGGTAAGCTATTTCGCCTGCAATGCGATATACCTCTGCGTTATTTTTATTATCCGGGTTATTCTTCAGCAGACTTTCTATACGTTCGTTCAATTTATCATACTCTTTTTGGGCATAATATATCTGCACGATATAATAGGGAACAATGTTTTTATAAGCAGGATTGGTTTCCAGCTTCAGGAATTCAGGCAGTGCTTCCGCGTAGTTTCCAAGGCTGTATTGTGCATAAGCATAATAATATGTTGCCGAGACTTTATAACGCGTATTCATTTCTTTCAGTTCCTTGAAGAGATCAAGCGCCATGGTAAAGTTTTTTGTTTCCACACAGGCGTATCCCTTGCAAAACATAAAATCCACCCGTTCATCCGTTCCCAGATGTTTTTCATCCACCGCGTTGAACCAGGTTAATGCCTGCACATAATCTTTCTGTTCAAAAACAAGGGTGCCGATCATGGCATTCGTTTCATCCCAAAAAGGCGTTGCAGGATATTGCTCCAGATAGCTTTTAAGTTGTGCCAGTCCATCGTCCTGGCGCAATTCAAAAGCATTGGCAGCCAGATAATACTTTGCTTCCACAATTTGTCCTGCCTGGGTTGGTTCTGTCTTTTTCAGATACTCTTCAAAGCTACGGGCTGAAGCAGCATACTTATGCTCCGAAAAAAGCTCTTTCCCCTGATTGAAAAGCACATCTTGATTTGTAAAAATCAGGGTATGTTGTGCCTGCATACCAAGCGAAAAGAGAAATATCAATACATTTAAAACAATTGTTTTTTTCATCATATTTGCAAAATAATTCAAGATTTATAACTCTTAATGCAGAATTCAATATATTCTTCTTCGTAGCACTCCAACTTTTCATTTAGAATTACAACTGGTGCTACCTGTAATTTAATAAGCGAATAAGAGGTGATTAATACGTTATTATAGTTTTTACCAAGGGTTACTTATTTATAGTTAAAATCGTTTATTCTAAAAACCTTATTTTCTATTTCTCCCTTCGTGTAACCTTCCTATTTTAATAATTTCACCACTTCGTGGTTTTACATCTTTTTTTTGACGATTCATCTAAGTAATAAGAATAATATAATGTCGTATATATTTGGTAAAGTCACTTAAAAGTGGTATATTTGTCTCAATATGAGATATATAATACTGAAAACAGAGGAGATAGAGGCATTAGAATTGCTTTTTAAAACAAGTACTAACAATACTATTAGAAAACGTAGTCAATGCCTTCTTCTATCCCATCAAAAACGCACGATAATTGATCTATCAAAGGTTTTTGGTACTAATCGAAGAACTATCGAACGTTGGTTTGATAGTTGGGTTTTAAAGGGTGTTAAATCACTTTCCTTTGAGTCTGGTAGAGGGGTGAAGACCCGTCTAAAAGGTTATGAGAAAGAGGTTTCACAGCAAGTTGAACTTCACAGTCGCAATTTAAAGAATGTGATTTCATACTTCAAAGAAAATCATAATATAATAATCTGCAAAAAGACCTTGCAGAATTTTTTAAAAGATGCTCAGCTATAGCTGGAAAAGAGCTCGTCTATCTTTAAAACACAAACGTAATCAGGACTTGTTTGAACTAAAAAAAGCACAAATAGAAATCCTTAAAGATTTGGAGGACAGTGGGTATATTGATCTTTATTATGGAGATGAAAGTCATTTTGGACTTACACCCAATGTCCCATATGCTTGGCAAAGAAAAGATAATCCAATATTGCTACCTGCTGCTAAAGGTAAATTTCTAAATGTAGTAGGTTTGATGACTCGTAAAAACAACTTGTTTTTTGAAGTACTTGAATCTACATTTGATACAGATAAGATTATCAGTTTTTTAGACAGCTTCGTTGAACAAACAATTAAAAAAACCGTAGTGATATTGGATAATTCTCCAATACATAAGTCAAAGAAGTTCATTGCAAAAATGGAACAATGGAAAGAAAAAGATGTATTTATTTACTTTCTACCACCATATTCCCCTGAATTGAACTTAATTGAAATTCTTTGGAGAAGAATTAAGTATCAATGGATACCTTTTAATGCATATATCTGTTTTCAGAATCTCAAAGAACGCTTGTCGTATGTATTGAATAATTTTGGTAAAAAGTACGACATTATATTTTAGACACTACTTA
>Ga0302162_10000304_pt1 | contig 14076 bp, 13 predicted proteins | sample I_Fen_E2_2_FD_193501 | JGI IMG/M metagenome (GOLD analysis project Ga0302162, IMG submission 193501) | Peat permafrost microbial communities from Stordalen Mire near Abisko, Sweden - I_Fen_E2_2 | ecosystem: Environmental > Terrestrial > Soil > Wetlands > Permafrost | place: Sweden: Abisko...
GAGGATTCTGATTTATCATTGGAATTATTTTATTTTTTTGCCACAAAGGTAACCGTGTAAAAAAATGTCAACAATCCCTCTATATAGGGATAAAACCACCCGCTTGTAACAACAAAAGGGGACGAGTCAAAGCCTTTTAAACAAAAAAAAATGCATTCATCCGATGATTGTAATCGGACAAATGCATTTTTCTGAAATAATTTCTGACCTGCTTTTACTTCAATTTCTCAGCATACACCAGTTTATATCCGGGCAATAATTCGGGATGCAGAATGGCAATCACATCCGAAAGCACCAAGTCGGGGCGTGCCACAGCACTTTCCCAAAAATCATTGGCTGTGGAAGGCAACAGGCGTTTATTGAAATTGTAAACCTGCTTCAGTTGCACCGGGCGAAAGAGTGCATGTTTCGAATCGGCCTTCACCAACTCGTCCAGCGAATTAAAATTACAATTCAGCCATACGTCGGTTGTAGCGAAATTTTTCAACACCGTTTCCACGTTCAGCGGCAGACTTCCGGCCGTAGTATCATTGGCATAAAAGTAGCGGGTACCCGCATCGGCAAAGAGTTTGCCCATAAAATTACGCCCCGACGGCATATACCATGTTCCTCGGAAATTCGATCCCGCCATAATGTTGGGTTTTACCTTCACTCCTGCCGCTTTTGCTTTTATCTCGTTGTATCGCTTATCCACATCGGCAAAAATGCTGTCGGCCTGTTTCTCTTTATTGTAAAATGCTGCCACAAATTTGATCCATTCCGCCCGTGCCAACAGTGAAGTCTCCATCCATTCGTTATTAAACAATACGGGAATTCCGGCTTGCGAAACACGTTGCGCATAAGGGTCGTTCTGGTTATAACCACTCATCATCACTGCTCCCGGTTTCAGCTGCAGGGTTTTCTCTACATTGATGGTAAAGGCATCACCCAAATCGGCAATCCGTCCTTCGGCAAACCGTTTATTGATTTCTTTATTGTAGATAATGCGTGGCGAACAAACGCCCACAACGGTTTGCACCTGCCCCAACAAACTCAAAAACTCAAAATGAGTGACCGACGTGGCAACCAGTGTGCGAAGCGGAACCTGCACCTTTGTACCATCGGCAGGCGTTTTTACAGAAGCATCTTTCACCAGGTAGTAACGGGCATACACCGTACCTTTCACCCACGGGCTGTACACAATCACTTCTTTATAGTCCGGAAAATACTTAATGGCAAATCCCTGCGCATAACTAAGTTTTAATGAGTCGGTGGTTTGCGCATCGGTTGTTTTGGCACTTTTGGTAGTACACGAAAACAAAAAGCAAAGGCAAAGTAGTGGAATAAGAAAAATCTTTTTCATCGGTTGTATATTTAAACGCAAAAACCGCAGAGCCGAATGGTCCGCGGTTTTTGGATTATGGAAACTATGCGGTTTTATTTCTTGCCGCAAAGATAATAGGAAATTATGAACCGGAAATTGTAAACGCCGAATTATTTTAATGTCCACTTTTAGTGACATTCGGAGCACCGGCCGACGATTCGGGTTCATTTACAAACATCCAGAAAACAACCGAAGCGCTAACCAGCAATCCGCAAAAGATATACAGCAACTGATGGTTACCGGTGGCTTTAATAACGTTGGCCACTCCGTTGCTCATCATCTGAGGCAATACAACTGCTAAATTAAACACACCCATATACAAACCCATCTTGGCCGGGTTCACGCGTTCGCTCATAATGGCAAACACAATGGAAATAACAGCTGACCAACCAATGCCCACGAGGAACATACCGATATAAAAGTCAATCTCTACCCGACTGAAATAGGCAATATAGAAATAGCCGATTACCGAAAATATAAGCGCACCAATGTAAGTCCTTACCCGACCAATACGCTTGGCTATGGATTGTAATATCAAGGGAAAAATAGCCCCTATCAGGTTGAGGATAAAGAAGCCGAGCGAAACAATATTGCCTACCGACGAAGCCTGGGTTTGCGTTGCGCCCGTGAGTTTTTCGGCAAACCAATTGGCCGTAATGCCTTTTAGTCCGATGTTGGGGAGAATCTGATTCTCGATGAAAAAGCCGGAAAGAATAAACATGCTCTGAAAAGCCACCCAGGTAAATGAGTGTGCAAGCATGATTTTTTGAAACTCATTGCGGTTCGACGGGTGTTTAATACCCTGAACAATGATGATAATGCCAATGATAACCGAATAAAGTAGCGCAGCAATCAAAACCGGATTGTGCCACGCGCCCAACGCTTCGGGGAAAAAGTGGAAAAACAAGCTGAAAATACCAAACACCAAGAATCCATACAGCGGAAATATTTCCTGAAATATCTGCCAAACACCAAATTTCTCCTGATTTTCGGGCAGAGCAGCTTCCTGTTCTTTTTTTTCCTGAATAAACAAAATGGGAAAAACAGCGGTGAGAAAAACAATGCCTGCCGCGATATACAGCAACATTTCATTTCCAAAAAGCATGGATAAAAAGTAGGCAAATACTCCGAAAAAGCCCGAAATAATCTGCATCCACACATAACCGGCAGTGCGCACTTTGCCTTCGGGGGTCAGATCGGCAATAATGGAGCGAGCGGGGTTGAAAGTTACGTTGACCGATAAGTCGAGGAACAAAGCGATGACGGACGCGATGAGGATAATGTCCGAAATGCCCGTGATATGCGAAATGCCCCGGATGTGAGGCAGTGTAAGGAAAGCAATGCTGCTGACCAATCCACCAATAATGATAAACGGCCTGCGACGACCGCCCATAAACCAGACATTATCGCTCAACAGGCCCACGATGACCTGACCAAAAATACCCGCAATAGGTCCGGCCAACCAAACGAAGGCCACATCGTGAATGTCCAGATGATATTTATTGGAAAGTATCCAGCTCAGCGCGGCAATTTGAGTGGATAACGCAAAACCAACCGCCGTGGCAGGCAGCCCAAGCAATGCCAGGAAAGCATTGCTCATTTTCTTTTGAATGTTCAGCATAGTGTGTTAGATGTTAGAGTCGACAAACCGAAAGTTTATATCCGGTTTGTTTTTCGAAAATAAAATGCAATGATATTCATTTTCGGCGGAAAAGCAATACTAACTTAAAAGCTGAATAAAAAAAAGATACCGCAAACGTTTTCTAAAAATATATTTGACGTTATTAACTGCGTGTTATTTGCTGCGCGATATGTATAGTTATTAGCCTTTGGCGATATGTGTTTTGCGTTATCCGGCGATTATTTACATTGCTGATTGCAAGAATAACATCCAACATCGGGTGCCATCAAATGAAAAACGAATAGCATACTGTTAATAACATCGAAGACTAATAACGATTAGTAACGTGGAATGAATAACGCCGAAGACAAATAACTTTACAGGCTCTTGCTAATCCCATCAATATAGTTCAAAATCTCATCGCGCCCTACGCGTTTTTCGGACGAAGTAAGGAAAATTGGAGGTAACTCTTCCCATTGTTCGGACAGTTTATCTTTATAGGTCTGCACGTTCGATTTTCCTTTGGCATGCGGCAGTTTATCCAGCTTGGTGAATACGATAGAAAACGGAACGCCGTTCTCGCCCAACCATTCCATAAATTCCAAATCGATTTTCTGGGGCTCGTGTCTGCAATCAATCAAAAGAAACAAACAAGTCAGTTGCTCACGGTGCAGAATATAGCTTTCAATAATGTCCTGCAACTGGTCGCGCATCTTTTTGCCGGCAGTAGCATAACCATATCCGGGCAAATCCACCAAATGCCAGTTGTTATTGATCAAAAAATGATTTATCAACAGCGTTTTCCCTGGTCTCGACGAAGTCATAGCCAAATCCTTGCGGTTGCAAAGCATGTTGATCAACGACGACTTGCCCACATTGGAGCGTCCGATAAAAGCATATTCGGGCAATTTACTATCGGGGCATTTCAGATAATCAGTGTTGCTGATTATAAATTCGGCAGATTTTATATCCATAATAATTTTAGTTACGAGTTACAAGAAAAGAAGTTACAAGTTTACCGTGCAAAGGTAAAAGCGGTTCAACGCCATTATCAACTATCAATTGTCAACTATCAATTGGTCAACCGACACCATCCACATGCCTGCAAAGGTAATCAATCCGTTTATCATCAGCAATTCGTAGCCCAGTGGGTACTTAAACAAGGTGCTGGTGAGTAAATTCAGGCCAAAACACAGGATGGGTGAAGCCACTGCCACATAAGGCACCAGCTTGTCGCGGACAGGTCGTTTGGTAAACAGTCCGAAGGCAAACATGCCCAACAAAGGTCCGTAGGTATAGGAGGCAATGGTATAAATGGCGTCGATAATACTTTTGTTATTCACTGCTTTAAAAACAAGTATGATCAGCACAAACAACACCGACACACCGATGTGCGTAAAGCGACGTTTTCGCTCCGCCACCCGGGGAGTATTGCGCTGAACACCCAGAATGTCGACTGCAAATGAGGTGGTGAGCGAAGCCAAAGCCGAATCGGAACTGGCAAAAGTGGCTGCAATGATGCCGATAACGAACAGAAAAGTGACCACCGGTCCCAGGTATTGCGTAGCAAACAAAGGCAAAATATCGTCGGACGAAGCAGGCAGGGCAATATTATTTTTGGCAGCCAGCATCAACAGCATGGCGCCCAGTGTGAGGAACAACAAATTAAGCGGCACAAACGAAAAGCCGTACCAATACATGTTTTTCTTAGCATCGCGCAGACTTTTGCAAGTGAGGTTTTTCTGCATCATGTCCTGGTCGAGGCCGGTCATGACGATAGCAATGAATATGCCGCTGAAAAACTGCTTAAAGAAGTTCTGTTTCGAGTGCCAGTCGTCGAATACAAACATGCGGGCATGTCCGCCGTTAATCAGCCGGGTACTGAACTCGCTCAGGTTCATATCCAATTGTTTCGACACCTGAAAAACCAACAAAACGAGAGCCGAAACCAAACAAACCGTTTGCAAAGTATCGGTCCACACAATGGTTTTGATGCCACTCCGGTGCGTGTACAGCCAAATGAGAAAAACCGCCACAGTGGCCGTCACCACAAAAGGCACATGCCACGAGTCGAAGATGATATATTGCAGAATAAGTATGACCAGATAAAGACGTACGCCCGACCCCACGGTGCGCGACAGCAAAAAAAATGAAGCACCGGTTTTATAGGTATACGTTCCGAAACGTTGCTCCAGATAAGTGTAAATACTCGTAAGGTTGAGGCGGTAATAGAGCGGAAGCAGCACGTTGGCAATAATCAGGTAGCCGAAAAAGAACCCGAAAACCATTTGCATATACGTAAACTGCGTGCTACCCACCCAGCCCGGCACCGACACAAAGCTCACGCCCGAGATGGACGAACCGAGCATGCCGATAGCCACCACCCACCAGGGCGATTTGCGGTTTCCGAGAAAGAATGCATCATTGTCGGTGCTCTTACGCCCCACAATGTACGAAATAAGCCAAAGCGCCGAGAAGTAAACGACTATGATTAATAAAATGGAAATACCCGACATGAGCAGAATGCGCTAACAGAATGCGCTTATGATTAATGATTTGAAAGTATTTAGCCCACGGTTGTTTGTCATCACAATGAAGTTCCGCCGGGGCTAACCTGCCACAAAAATAGCTAAAAATGGCTGAAACAAAATGCAGCGGACAAAAATAGTTTTGAACCGGTTTTTTTTTCTATTTTTGCATTCGAATATAAAGAGCAGTGTTCTATCCCGTTTATTGACACCGATAGCTGTTCTCAGAAACTATTCACCGAAATGAGTCAACAACAATTTTCTTCTTCGCTGCTCGAAAATGCGGTCAATGAATTTGCAAAACTTCCCGGCATAGGGCGTAAAACGGCATTGCGACTGGTGTTGCATCTGCTTAAGCAGTCGGAATATGAAGTGGAGGTGTTTGGCAAAGCATTTATTCAGCTACGGAGCGAAATTCAGTATTGTACCGTTTGCCATAATATATCGGACACCGAAATTTGCCAGATTTGCAATAATCCGTCGCGCGACCACGAGACGGTTTGCGTGGTGGAGAACATCAAAGATGTAATGTCCATCGAAAATACGCAGCAGTTTCGCGGATTGTATCATGTGTTGGGCGGCATTATCTCGCCCATGGATGGTGTGGGACCCAAAGACCTGGAAATTGAGAGCCTGATAGAACGTGTGCAAACCGAAAATGTAAAAGAAGTGATTCTGGCACTTAGTACTACCATGGAAGGCGACACCACCAACTTCTACATTTTCCGCAAACTGGCTCCGCTGAACATAAAAATAACCACCATTGCCCGCGGCATTGCCATTGGCGACGAACTGGAATACGCCGACGAAGTTACGCTCGGCCGTTCGATATTAAACAGAGTAGAATTCACCAATTCATTTAAATAAAACATGGAAAAAATAGTAAAAAGAATTAACCTTGCTTACTCCCTCATTTACACCGCAACGATATTGGCAACTTTTGTTGGCTACGCCATTACGCAGACAACAGAATCGACCATACCCAGTCCCAAAAGTGAGCTGAGCATCTCGTTGTCTACCCTAGTTATTGCCTATATTCTTATTTCCATACCGGCTGCTTTGGCTATTTTTCACCGCAACACAAAAAAATGGGCGGCTATCGAAGACCGTTTTACCAAAATAAATAAATACGTTGCCGGTGCCAAACTTCGTTTGCTCGTTGTAGGACTGGGATTGGTGATGAGCGTAGTGGTTTTTTACATCCTGCGTACTCCGTCTATGATTTTCTGCGCCCTTATTGCGGCTGTGGCCCTGCTGTTTTGTCGACCTTCGGAAAACAGAATCATTTCGGACCTGAAACTGGATGAAGAGGAAGAGAATAATAATGATTAACGATTAGTGATTAATGATTAATGGCAAACTAACTGCAATTAGCGGTTAGCGATTAATAATTAGTGATTAACGATCAATTATCAGTTACTTTCAGAATTCAGATTTAAAAAACTTTCAACCACTCAAACTCTATTATGATTATTGCTGTAGACTTCGACGGAACAATTGTCACCCACGAATATCCGGCCATTGGAAAAGAAATTCCGTTTGCCATCGACACCCTTAAACGCTTACAAAAATTCCCCGACTATCAGTTGGTGCTGTGGACTGTTCGCGAAGGGGCATTGCTCGACGAGGCCGTGGAATACTGTAAAGAAAGAGGACTCGAATTTTATGCTGTCAATAAAAATTATCCCGAAGAAAAAACTGACGGCATGGAGCCACGCAAGCTAAAAGCCGAACTGTTTATCGACGACCGAAACCTGGGCGGACTGCCCGACTGGGGAATTATTTACCGCATGATTACCAGCGGAAAACACCTTCAACCAATCAGCGACGAAATAGAACCGGAATATCAATTGCCCAAAAAGAAAGGTTTTCTGAAATCGTTATTTGGGTAAATAATACATATAAAAATAAACCAACAATGTGTTGCCGGAAATAATATCGATAGATATTTTCTTTTGTGAACTTAAAAACGATTTATGATCATCTACAAAAGATCCTTACTTTGAGTTGAAAACAGTATTCATACAATTTTTCATTTCAAAAAAAGGCATTTGTAATAAATAAAAGATTATGAACCACGAATTGCACTAATTTACACGAATAATAAACGAATAAATTAGTGAAAATTAGTGCAATTCGTGGTTGGAAAAGAATTATTGATCTTGAATTCAAGATAACAAAAGCACAGTTTTTATTGCATAAAGGCTTTTGTGATTCTTTTGTGCCTTTTGTGGTGTTTTTCTTTCAATTATATAAAACAAAGAATAATCAGATATATAAATATATGTTGTCTATTAAACTTTATATCTGAAACTTCGTGATAGATTTCTCACTTCGTTCGAAATGACAATCAATGTTTTATGTCAGTTGATGAGGTAGGTTGGCGGCTTCGCCGCCAACCTACCTCATCAACAACAAATAGAATGTAATAATCTGTCATTCTGAACAAAGTGAAGAATCTGCTGTTTTTACCGGATAACAATACATATAAATTACCGACTTAAGTACCAATATAACCAATACGCCCTTGTTCGAAAACGATAAAATACGACTCAGAGCCCTGGAACCCGAAGATCTGGACAGGCTGTACCAGTGGGAGAACAATCCGCTGCTGTGGGACGTGGGCAATACCCGCAATCCCTACTCGCGGTTCATACTCAAACAATACATTCTTCAGTCCGACAAAGACATTTACGAGAACAAACAGCTGCGTCTGATGATGGTGAGCACCCAAACCGGCGAAACAGTGGGCACGGTGGATCTGTTCGACCTGGACATTCACCACAGCCGCGTGGCACTGGGGCTGTTTGTCGACCCAACTTTTCAGGGCAAGGGTTATGCCCGTGCCAGCCTGCATCTGGTGGAAGATTATGTGTTCAATTTTTTGAAAATAAATCAACTCTACTGCCACATTTCCGAAACCAACACCGCAAGCCGCCTGCTGTTCGAAAAAGAAGGCTACGAAACCAACGGCATCCTCAAAAACTGGATCAGAACTATGGACGGGTACGAAAACATCATTCTCTTTCAGTTGTTCAGAGACAATTATCTGGCTCGAACTAGCTCGTAACATCCGGTTTTATTACTTATTGGCGTATAATTTTCCTCAACGGATCATTATACGCCTTTTATTTTTTGTCTTTTTGAATACTCCTATTTAACAAAATGGCTAATTTTTAATCAAATCGGCTAACCAACTCATGCCCTACACCTTGCAAATATCAAAAAAATGTCGAATGCAAATGCTTTATTTACAATGTATTTCAAAATAAATACAATGTTATATAAAAATATTTTCATTTTTTCTTTGTCATTTCAAAACAATAATATAATTTAGTCGCCGTAAACCACAAGGGGCGTACCGTTTAAGTACATATTAATGCCCTGACGATATTTGTTGTTCTTTGACTTTATATATTCATTCAGCACAACGCTTCCGAAAAATAGTATAAAAATAGTAAAAGCCCGTATACGCACCGGGCATCTAAAAAATTTACAGAAACTGCTTTTGAATACTTTTGATGCCTGTGAAATTTTCAGCGAGTCCAAATGGAGACTTTTGGTATCTCTGAAATTTTCTGCGAGACCAAATGGAAGCTTTTGGTGCCTGTGAAATTTTCTGCGAGACCAAATGGGAACTTTTGGTGCCTGTGAAATTTTCAACGAGACCAAATGGAAACTTTTGGTGCCTGTGAAATTTTCTGCGAGACCAAATGGCAACTTTTGGAGTCTATGAAATTTTCTGCGAGGCCAAATGGGAACTTTTGGTGTCTATGAAATTTTCAGCGGGACCAAATGGAAGCTTTTGGAGTCTGTGAAATTTTCAGCAAGACCAAATGGAAACTTTTGACTCCGTAATAGAAAGTCAAAACTGCCGGATGAATAAAAATGATAGATTAGACAAAATATATTTACAACCTTAGATAACAATTTAATCTTATGAACAAAATGAAAAAATTCTCATTTACAACAGTGTATGTCCTGCGTTTATCAATCGACAACGTTTTAGGATTGGTTAAATCAACCACCGATCTGGCAATTGCCGCCAAAGCAGCATTAAGCGATATGACAAAAACCATATTGACCCAGCTTATTGCCGACAAAGAAAAATTTGAACCTCTGGTAAGCACGCCACGCAAAAGCGAGTTGACCGACGAAGTAAATGATGCCCATGCAGCCAGAAAAAGTCTATTTTCGGAAACTAAACGCATGGTGACTTTACACATGAAGGGGCGCGACAACACAAAGAAGGTAGCGGCGCAAAGTTTCAACTTTTTCATCACACCTTATTGGAATAAACTCACCGATCCGATGAATACCTTAACCGGTATTTTGCACGAAATGATCGAAAAATATAAAAGTGACCCGGAATTACTGGCTGAAGCCAAAGAATTAGGTGTAGACGCTATAATGCTGGAAATAGAAACTGCCAACATTAAATTTAATGCACTCTACAACCAAAGGCTGGCCGACGAAGCCAGTCGTGAGTCGTCGGCTTCGGCACAAAAAGCCACGGTATGCAGCTCGTATGCCGAGTTCTCCAACGCCCTGGAGCAACAGGTTAACTTTGCACCCAACGAAGACAGCATCAAACTGTTCAACCAGTTAGAAGAACTCAGAAAAAAATATCAAAATCTCGGAGCAAAGGGCAAAGATGAGCCTGAGCCCGAAACTCCTAAAGCATAAATGAAACAACTGCCATAGTTGGGTTTTTAATAGGTTTAAGGTTTATTCTAGAAAATTATTTGGTTAAAGACAGACTGATTCGTGAGAATCGGTCTGTCTGTTTTATGGTCGGCATAAAAGCACCCAAAAGGTTTTGACAATAAAAACAAACCGACATTATACTCTCCTAAGCAATAAACTTAAAAACTTTTCAGTACCCGCATTGAACCTGTATCTCCATTTTCTGTTGTATATTTGCTGTAACTTAATTTCACGGCTTACGGCAGCAAAAAGAAACAAGCATTAATTCTAAAAAATAAAGCAAAAACAAGATGGAAATTTTAGCACGTATACTGGTTGGTTTGGTGGCATTGGAACATGCCTATATTCTGTGGATGGAAATGTTTGCCTGGGAAACTGCCGGTAAAAAAACATTCAAAAACGCATTACCTGCCGACCTTTTTAAAGCCACCAAGGGCCTGGCAGCCAATCAGGGTTTATACAACGGTTTCCTGTCGGCCGGACTGATCTGGACATTTTTTATCTCCGACGCTCGTTGGCAGACAAACATATCGGTATTTTTCCTCAGCTGCGTGGCTGTGGCCGGTATTTACGGTGCGCTCACTTCCAGCAAAAAGATATTCTTCGTGCAGGCCCTGCCGGCCATCATTGCGCTGCTCACTGTGCTCTTTGCCTGAAAACTATTTTTAGAAAAACAAAAGCAGCAAGCCGGTTTCGACTTGCTGCTTTTGTTTTAAATGCTGACGAATAAATCAGGCATTCACATATACTTCCAACAGGGTTACATTTCCGTCCGGAATCAAACCCAGTTCATCAATACTAGCCGGAATAAGTACCGTATCACCTTTGTTTACAATGGTTTTTTCGCCCGCAAAGTCAATTACAAAATCACCTTCGAGACACATATAAGCCACAAACGAATCGAGAGTAGCATAGTTACGCGTCACAGCATGATCGAACTTCAGCATATTGGTGGTAAAATAATCGCAGGTCACCAAAGGCGTAATTTCGTTCAACAGCGGTTGGTAATTGGTTCTCGGCTGCTTCGAAGCACTGAAATTAATCACATCCAAGGCCTGCTCGGTGTGCAATTCGCGCTCATTACCCTGATCGTCGGTACGCTTATAATCGTAAATACGATAGGTTATATCACTACTTTCCTGAATTTCGGCCACCACGATCCCTTTGCCAATAGCATGAACCAGTCCGGCAGGTATAAAGAACACATCGCCTCTTTTTACCGGTACCTTTTGCAGCAAGTCTTCCACTTTATCGTTGTCCAATGCATCCAGATAGTCATCTTTACTGCAATCTTCTTTGAAACCGATAATCAATTCCGAACCCGGATCGGCATCTATAACGTACCACATCTCCGTTTTACCGTAAGAGTTATGACGTTCGGCAGCCACCTCGTCGCCCGGATGCACCTGAATCGACAGGTTTTCATTAGCATCAATAAGTTTAAACAAAAGTGGAAACGACAAACCGAATTGATCGTAAATAGTATCGCCGACCAACTCACCCATATAAATTTCGATCAGTTCCGCCAGGTTATTACCCGCCAGCAGACCGTTAGTCACCACCGATTCGTCTCCTTCGTATCCCGATAATTCCCAGCTTTCGCCCAGCTTATCGGTTTGAGCCGCTTTGTCAAATAAACTTTTTAGTTTAGTTCCGCCCCAGATCTTATCTTTGAGTATCGGACTGAATTTTAATGGATAAAGCATAGTAATTGAGTGTTTATTAAGTTCTATAAAACAAATAAACAACTAATAATTACAGCATCTGAAAATTATTAGTTGTTTATTATTAGCTATAAAAATGGAATTTTATTCGACTTTTACTCTGTTTGCAAGTTTTTGTTCCCACACCCAGGCGCTGCGTAAAGTGTCTTCCACTGTTTCTGTAGCAGTCCAGCCCAGTTCGTTGTTAGCGTACGATGGATCGGCCCATACTTTTTCAATATCCCCTTCACGGCGATCAACAATTTTGTACGGAATCGACACCCCATTCACTTTTTCGAATGTTTTGATGATTTCCAGTACCGACAAACCGCGTCCGGTTCCAAGGTTGAATGTTTCAACATGCGACTTGGCACGTTTGTTCAACATGCGTTGCACAGCAATAACATGTGCTTTAGCTAAATCCACCACATTGATGTAATCACGAACGCATGATCCGTCGGGCGTATTATAATCGTCACCAAAAACCAATAATTGCTTGCGCAACCCTCTGGCAGTTTGTGTCACAAAAGGCAACAGATTGTTAGGCACGCCACTGGGCAATTCACCTATCTCACCCGACGGATGTGCACCTATCGGGTTGAAATAACGAAGAATGGTACTCTGATAACATGGATTTGCATGAATGGTATCACGAATAATTTCTTCGCTAATCTGCTTGGTGTTTCCGTAAGGCGACAAAGCCGGTTTAATTGGTGCGCTTTCGGTTACAGGCAATACATCCGGTTGACCGTACACAGTACAAGAAGACGAGAACACAAAGTTCTTTACCTTATGCGTTGGCATCAGTTGCAACAAATTGATCAACGAAACCAGGTTATTGCGATAATACAACAAAGGTTTTTCAACCGATTCGCCAACCGCTTTACTTGCTGCAAAATGAATAATTGCATCAATGCCTTTGTACTTTTCGAACATCCGATCCATACTTACATAATCCACACAATCGATGTTTTCAAATGCAGGACGAATGCCCGTAATTTTCTCAATGCCGTTAAGTACATCGATACTTGAATTGGAAAGATTGTCAACGATTATAACATCAAAACCAACTTTCTGCAATTCTACAACCGTGTGTGAACCTATATAACCTGTTCCACCGGTTACTAAAATTTTTGCCATATAATTATTTAGATATTATTTGAATAGTTTTTCCGGGTAAATGCCTTTACGTATCAGTTCATTGATTTTCAACACTACCTGAGGACGATCTTCGGCATACGTCACCCCAAACCATTTTGATGGAGTGTCTAACACTTTACAAGTGGCCTTCTTTTCAACTATCAGGTTGTTTACTGCCAATGGAATATAAAATTCCGATTTCAGCTTCTGACCGTTTTCAGCTAAAAATTCCTTGAAGTATTCAACCGAATAATCAAAGTAATCCGGCGTAAAGCCCCACATATTCATCGACACAGGAGTGTTAGCCTGCAAAGTCACTTCTTCACCTTTTTCGTCAAGATAAATGATAGCTCCACCCTTTTCTTCAATGTGCGTGCGTTCAACCACGTTTTGCAACAGCTGATTTTCATCCACCACACAAACTCCGCGGCTCACAGCCCCACTTTCCGACAAAGTGTTTCCTACACGGTAACCTACCATGCAATATTCATTCTTTTTACCTTCTACAGAGCGCAAAAAATCAGCCAGGATGGCAAAAGATTCCTGACCATAAAAGTCATCGGCATTAATTACGGCAAAAGGCTCATGAATAGCGTCTTTACCCATCAATACGGCGTGGTTTGTTCCCCAGGGTTTTTCACGTTCGGCAATGTAGGTACAGCCTTCGGGCACATTACTGATTTCCTGAAATACAATATCCGTATCAATCAAGTCTTTGAATTTGTCAATAACAACAGTTTTAAAGTCTTTCTCAAAACTTCCACGAATCACAAAAACAATTTTTCCGAATCCGGCTTTGATTGCGTCATAAATAGAATAATCCATAATGGTTTCGCCATTAGGACCCAGACCATCTAATTGTTTTAAACCGCCATAACGGCTACCCATTCCTGCTGCCAGTACAAATAAAGTTGGTTTCATATTATTTTTTTTTGATTTAGAGGCGCAAAGTTAACCAATAGTTTTGAATTGAGGAACAATTCATTTCGCATTTTATGAACAATTATAGGTGAC
>Ga0302162_10000305_pt1 | contig 14074 bp, 11 predicted proteins | sample I_Fen_E2_2_FD_193501 | JGI IMG/M metagenome (GOLD analysis project Ga0302162, IMG submission 193501) | Peat permafrost microbial communities from Stordalen Mire near Abisko, Sweden - I_Fen_E2_2 | ecosystem: Environmental > Terrestrial > Soil > Wetlands > Permafrost | place: Sweden: Abisko...
AACTTCAACTTCACTTTCACTTAATGATGCTGAAGGTTCATCTAAAATCAATAATTTTGCATTCTTTGATAATGCTTTTGCAATTTCAATTAATTGTTGATGTCCAATACCCAAATCTCCCGCTCTAGTAAGTGGACTAATGTTTAATTTAACCCTCTTTAACAACTCATTTGTCTTGTTTAATTGTTCATTAAAACTTACCATCCCATGTTTATTAATTTCGTTTCCCAAAAAAATATTTTCAGATACAGATAGTTGTTTTATAATTGCTAATTCTTGATGGATTATTGCTATTCCAACATTTTCAGAATCTTTTATACCTACTTGATTTAATTCCTTTCCATCAAAAATTATTTTTCCAGAATAAGATCCTGATGGATGCACTCCACTTAAAACCTTCATTAATGTTGACTTTCCTGCACCATTTTCACCACAAAGTCCATGTATTTCTCCCTTTTTAACCTTTAATGATACCTTGTCTAGAGCTTTAACACCAAAGAACTCTTTAACTATATCTTGCATTTCTAAAATATACTCACTCATTAAATACAATCTCCTTTCTATATTAGGGTTTAAAAACTAAAATTTATTTTTAAACCCTAATATACTAATTACTTGCTTGGTCTTTTATCTTCTGGTACATTTTTATATACTTCATCAAACTTTTGGAAACCATCTTTTATAACAGTATCATTCATATTGTCTGCTGTTACAGCTATTGGAGTAAGTAACACTGAAGGAACATCTTTTTGTCCATTATTTGTTACAGTTCCATTTGTCTCAACATTTTCATTTTTAGCAATTTTTACAGCCATTTCTGCTGCTTGTTTAGCAATATCTTTAATTGGTTTATATACTGTCATTGTTTGAGTTCCCTCTACAACTCTTTGACATCCTGCTAAATCAGCATCTTGTCCAGAAATTGAAACTTTTCCTGATAATTTTTGTGCTTCCAATGCTTGTATAGCTCCACCAGCAGTGCTATCATTTGAAGCAACAACAGCATCAATTTTATTACCATTTGCAGTTAATGCATTTTCCATTATCTTTAAGGCTTCTTCTGCTAACCAATCTTTTGTCCATTGATCTCCTACTAGTTTAATGTCTCCCTTGTCTACATAAGGTTTTATTATATTCATTTGTCCTTGTCTAAATAACTTTGCATTGTTATCTGTTGGAGAACCTCCCATCATGAAATAATTTCCCTTTGGAGTTTTATCTACAATTGCTTTTCCTTGTAATTCTCCAACTTTAACATTATCAAATGATACATAATAATCTAAATCAGAATTAGTAATTAATCTATCATAAGCCAAAACTTTTATTTTATTTTGATGTGCTTCTTCTACTATAGGTGCTATTGACTCTCCATTATGTGGTATTATAACTAAAACATTTACTCCTTGAGATATAAGATTCTCAGCTTGTGACATTTGTGTTGTATCATCTCCATTTGATGATTGAAAAATAACCTCTGCTCCAAGCTTCTTAGCTTCTGCTTCAAAAATTTCCTTATCATGTTGCCATCTTTCAAGTCTTAAATCGTCAAAACTTACACCAATTTTTATTTTTTTATCTTCATTACTAGCTGTTTGTCCACCTGTTTTTGCACCACATCCTGTTAATGCTGAAAATATTAATACTCCACTTAGTGCTAGACCTAATAATTTAATCATTTTTTTTGATTTCATAATTTAATCTCCCCTTTAAATTCATAATTGTAAATCCTTTTTACAGTCTCAATTATAGATTGTTTAGTAAACGTTTCAAATAGACTCATTTGCTAACTTATAATTTTATATTGCTATCTTTTACATCGCAATTTTTTACTATAAAATATTCGCTATCAATAATTTATTCAACGAATGCATATGAGTCGAGTTTTCTTACTCCTTTCATCTATTGCATTGAGTCATAGGTTACTTAAAACAAAAAAATAATCTAGATTGAATCCAATATAAGATATCAATCTAGATTATTTTAATAATATGATAGTAATATATTGCTTACTACTATAATTTTTTATTGAATTTATGCGGACACTCTTTATATAATGCATAAAAACAGTAAATTATTTAGTGTAAAAAATTACCTTCTACTGTTTTTTTATATAAATTTTTCTTCACCTGTTATTTTGAAGTTAACTGGACTCACTCCTTCATATTTTTTAAATACTTTGCTGAAATAATTAGGATCGTTATATCCAACTTTATAGCAAACCTCTTTAACATTCATTTCCCCACTTGAAAGTAATTCCTTAGCTATATCTATTCTACATTTATTTATATAATCCGAATAGCTTGTACCTGTAGCTTCTTTAAAAGTTCTACTAAAATAATATACGCTTAAACTGAAGTTACTAGCAACCTTCTCCAGTTCTAACTCTGTCTCAATATTTTCTTTAATAAAATTCTTTACATTTTCAAATAATTTTACCTTTATTTTATTAGCACTTTTATTATTTTTTACATCAATAAAATTACCACTATCAATATTACTACTAATAAATTTATCATTCTTTAATTTATCATTAATATCACCTATATGAATAATATTTACATTATCTGAGTTATATATTAGACATTTTGTAGCTTGTCTATATGATTCAACTATTTCTTTTACTGAATTATATATTTCTCCAAGTCCAGCTCTTATTGAAACATTAAATCTCTTTTTTATTTCCCTTCTCAAATTAAAAGCGAGATCAATTTCTAAATTTTTAAAATCATTTATATCTTCATTTTCTATTTGTATAAAATAAGTTAATTCCTGATAAAACACATAATTCCCTATGCATTTGTCTTTTCTATTAATGTATTCCTTAATATACTCGCCTATCTTAATTTTAATTTTATCTTTTTCACTCCTACTTGCATGTTTATAATCATACTTGTCCTTAATAGATATAACCATTGCATAGCTATTGATAAAATTCATATTTAAACATTGCAAATACATTCTATAATCGACATCTTCAAGTTTATCATTGATTATTAAATCACTTAGTTGGTTTCCTAATACTGGTAATAATGTATATATTTTTTCTTTATTTTCAATCTCACTTTTCCTCTTATTTTGTTCCTTCTTCACAAACTTAATTCCCAAAGAAATTTTCTCAATTATTTCCTCTTTTGTGAATGGTTTTAGGAGATATTCCTTTACATTTATTTTCACAGCTTCTAATGCAAAATCAAAATAATCATAAGCAGTTAAAATTATGCTATATAAATTAGGTAATGTAGCATTTATTTCTTTTAATGCTTGTATTCCATCTATGCCTGGCATTTTTATGTCCATTATAACTATATCCGGTCTAATACTTTCCGATAATTCAATTGCTTCCCTCCCATTTCTAGCTTCATATACATATAATTCATCTGGAAAACTTTCTTTTATTATATGATTAAGTGTTTCTCTATCATATTTTTCATCATCAGCAAGTAATATTTTCATCATTATTGCCATCCCCCATTATTGGTATTTTTAAATAAACTTTCGTCCCCTTCCCCTCTTCACTCTCTATTTTAAACATATCTTTTTTATCATATAAATATCTAAGTCTCTTTTCGACTATATTTATTCCAAGTCCAGTGGTATGCCCAATATGCTGAGTATCATAATTATAGTTATTAATCTTATCCAAAATTTCCTTTGGGATTCCAACACCATCATCTTGAACAATAACACTACAAACACCATATTCATTATTTATACTAATATCTATGCATCCACCCTCTTCTTTAGATTCTATCCCATGTATAAATGCATTTTCTACTAATGGCTGTATTGTCATACCTGGAACCTTTACTTTTTTCATATCCATATTTACATTTAAATTAAATTTCACTCTGTCATTAAACCTACGTTCTTGAATATATATATAATCTTTTACAATATTTATTTCTTCTTCTAGCAATGAATTCGTATTCATACTTCTTAAAGAATATCTCAGAATATTTGATACTGATTTTATTAATTTACTTGTAGTTGTAGCATTTTCCATTATAGCTGTTGCATTTACACAATTTAAAGTATTAAACAAAAAATGTGGATTTATTTGGGATTGCAACACCTTTAAATCAAATTCCTTTAAAGCATTTTCATATTGGAGATTTTTCATTTCTTCTTCTTTTAATTTTTTCTCTAATATAAGTTTATCATTAATTGAACTTATGAAATTTTTTATATCTTTTATCATAGTATTAAACGTTTTAATAAGCACGTCTAATTCATATATATTAGTTTTATTTCCTTCATAATATTCAAATTGCCCTTTAGATACCTTATTAGATGTTTCAACTATTCCTTTTAACCCTTTTGAAATGTTTCTTATAAAAAACATAGCATATATTACACACATAGATAAAATTAATATTAGATAAGTTGTTAAAGCTATATATACAATACTACTATTTTTATTCAATTCTTTATAAGCTATACTGCTAGTTTCTAAATAATTTTGCATCAAAGCAGATGCATATATATTGCAATATGAAGCAATATTTTTAGCTGCTATAAAATCATCATAATAAAAAATATATCCTTCTTTATGTTCATAAGCTGAAATTGTTTTTTGCGAACTTTCTTTATATGATCCTAAAGTATTATCTAAATCACGTAAAATATATTGACTTCTGCTATCAGAATTCTTTTTCAATGTTTGTATTTTTTGTTTTGCTAGAAATACTTCATTATTATAACTTTCTTTACTTTTTTCAGTTCCACTTAATATATATTGATTAAAGCTGTCTAAAGAACTATCAATATGTTGTTTGATTTCATTTGTTATAAGCATATTATTAAGCATATTAACATACCCATCTTCAATTTTTTTGCTCATTGCTAAGGATATAATATTGCATATGCCTATTGGAATAATCAAACATATAACAAATATAATAAATTTGCTATTTAAACTTCTAATTTTCAAATTTATCGTCTCCTACCTATAAGTATCTATGTTAGTTTTATTAATTATATTTACATTCGTTAAATATTTTGAATCAATATTAGTATTTCCTTCAATTTTATCTATAATAATATTAACAGCTTTATATCCCATTTCATCACTTTTCTGTACTATTGTTGCTGTTACTAATCCATTTTTAATATTATTTAAGGTTTCTTCTAAATCATCAAAACATATAATTTTCACTTTACCTTGATCATTCAGACCTTTTATTGCTTTAGCTGCTCCCATACCATCAAGGGCTGACGTACAAAATAATGCATCCACCTTATTATTTCTATTTAATATCTTTCTAGTTATAATTTCTGCTTCAAGAAGCATAGCATCTGATGAGTCTTCATCTATAATTTTTAATTTAGAATTTGAAGTTATATAATTTTTAAATCCTTCTACTCTTTCTTTTTGATTTTTAACGTCCTTTCCTCCCATTACTATTGCAATATTTCCAGTAGTTCCAACTTGTTGTACCATTTCCTTTCCTGCAACTTGTCCAGCTAAAATATTATCAGTTCCAACATATGATAACCTATTGCTATCCACTTCATCTGAATCTATTGTCACTACTGGTATTCCCTTTTCCATTGCACTATTAATTTGCTTTTTATATTTCCCCTCTTCTTGAACATATGTTATTATTCCACTCACTTTGGCAGATGTAGCCATTTCAAAAAGTTTTAATCCTTCCTCTGTACTTGCAGTTGTTGGCCCAATAAATTCAACTACTGCACCTCTTTCCTTAGCAGCTCTTTCTGCCCCTTCTCTTATATTCACCCAATAAGGGTTTGTCTTTATATGAGATATTAATACTATTTTAGGTTTTATAGGATCTATCTCCATCTTTTTATCCCTTAGTAAATATAAAAAAAATAAATTACTACTGCAAAAAAGTAGTAATAATCCAATAATTACACTCCATTTTAAATATTTATTCATTATTTAGGACTCCTTTTATGTATTCATAAACTATATGTGTTTTTTTAATTTATTTTTATCAATATACTCTGAATCTTCAATAATAATATTCAGAAAACATTTACAATCTTAAATATAGATAAACAACCTAAACATTTTTTTGAATAAGTAAAATTTATTGCATGGTTATCTATAAATTCTACTCATCATTCTAAAATACTTTTAAAATGTTCTTTAATAATGTTATTTTAACGTTCTTTTTTTTGTTAGTCAATATTTTTTGTCCATGCGTTGCCATTCCTATTGTTGCAGCATATAATTCATTCCACTCCCTAATATATTTTTGTAATATTTTGTATTTAATGAGATTATTTTTAAAAATTGTGATAGAAATTGGTTTGATTTATTTAATATTTTGGAATAATATATTGAATAATGAAATAATTGTAATCCTTATTATATAAAATATTTATTTTAATAAATATTTTAGTGTGTTAAATCATCTGTTACTAAAAAATAAATACGAGGAGTATATTTATGAATTGGTTTAAAAAATTAAAAATAGTACAAAAATTGATATCAGCTTTCATCATAGTTGCAATATTGATAGGACTTGTTGGATTTATTGGAATATATAATATGAATACGATTAACTCTAATTCAGTTACCATGCATGACTACGATTTGGAAACAATAAAGTATCTAACAACCATAAAGCAAAATTTCACTGATATTCGAGCTGATTTATTAGAACTTGTATATCAAAAAAATAGATATGAAAAAAATACTGTTTTAGAACAAGAAATTAATTCAATAATTAATGAAAATTATCTTCTGATTGATAAATATGAAAATTCATTACTTTCTGAATCAGATAAAACAACTTTCTCGCAGTTAAAGGAAAATATAGGAGTTTATATAGCTGCTTGTAATAAAGTAATCAATTTTTCTCATGATAATAAATACACCGATGCGGAAACTAGTCTCACTAGTGTTACTGAAGCCAGAAAAAATATATATACAAATCTAAGTAGCCTAATAGAAAACAGTACTATTCAAGCAGATAATTTCAATCAAGCAAATAATTCAACTTACACAACTTCTTTGTATCTTGCAATTTGCATAGTAATATTAGGTTTTATTATTGCAATTACATTAGGTTTATCAATATCAATTATGATTTCAAAGCAAATTAATCAAGTACTAATATTTGGTGAAGCTCTTGGAAATGGCGACTTAACTAAAACAATAAAAATTAACTCAAAAGATGAAATAGGCAATCTTTCAAAGGCATTAAATAATGCAAATGAAAACATAAAAAATTTAATAGTTGAAATAATTAATAGAGCTAATGATATAAGTGCAACAAGTGAAGAACTTTCCGCTACGACTGAAGAGATTTCATCTAAAATGGAAGTAGTAAACGAATCTGCTGAACAAATATCTAAAGGAACCCACGAACTAAGTTCTACTACCGAAGAAGTGACTGCTTCAACAGAAGAAATAAGCGCTACCACAAATATGCTCGCCAAAAATGCAAGTGATGCAGCAATATCCGTAAGTCAAATAAAAAGACGTGCTACTGACATAAAGGATAAAGCATTAAAAAATATAGAAAAAAGTAATTTAATTTATGATGATAACCGTTCACATATTCTAAAGGCTATAGAAGATTCTAAGGTTGTAGAAAAAGTTAAAATGATGGCTGATTCTATTGGAGACATAGCAGAACAAACCAATTTGCTTGCTTTAAATGCTGCTATAGAAGCAGCAAGAGCTGGAGAACAAGGCAAAGGATTTGCTGTTGTTGCTGATGAAGTACGAACTCTTGCAGAACAATCATCTGAAGCAGTTGCTAACATTCAAAATATGGTATCACAAGTTCAAATTGCAGTTGGAAGCCTGTCTAAAAGCGGACAAGATGTACTTGAATTCATGTCTACTAATGTAAAACCTAGTTATGAGCTTCTTATGAATACAGGTGTTCAATATGAAAAAGATGCTGAATTTATGAATAATCTCATAGAAGAATTCGCATCATCAGCCAAACAAATGGACCAAGTTGTAATGCAAGTAAGTAGTTCTATACAAAATGTATCAGAAGTTGCTCAAGAATCTGCAACTGATACTAAAGAAATATTAAATAATGTTACTGAAATAACATTTGCTATTACTGATGTTGCAAAATCATCACAAAGTCAAGCTGAACTTTCATTAGAACTTAACAAAATGGTACAGAAGTTTAAAATATAATTTAAGTACTTATACTTATTAAGTCTTAAATATATTAGAGTAATGAATAATCTATTGATATGCCAATCAATGTTGAATTTACTTTCATCTCTAAATTAAAAAGGGGCTGTCTCAAAATAATGTTTAGATACAATATATTGTAATTAAACTTTGAAAACAAGCAATACATTGTACTATTTTTCTATTTAGCGACAGTCCCTTTTTTCTTAATTATATTTTTGGAATTTATTGGAATTCCCCAGATTGATTACAACTTCTCTAAAAAGTTTTTTAACATTTCTGCTGTAATACCCCATATATTGTAATTTTCATATTTATAAAATAGAGACCTATAATTAGCTTCTCTAAATTGATAATTTTCTTTGTTAACTATTAAATCATATGGAAATTCTTCTGGTCTCTCAAATTTCAATTTACTATTTACTTCTAAAGGTTCATGATTCAAAAGATAATTTAGTGGAACATAAAATACATGATCAACTTCACTTTCATTTATATTAATTTCTTCAATGTCTTCAATAATTCCTAAGTAAGGATGAATTATTATACCATCATATCTAACCACAGTATCTAATTCTTTTATTATTTCTATATTTTTAATCCCTAATTCTTCAAACATTTCTCTTAGTGCTGCTCTTTTAGGTGTTTCATCATTATCTATTTTTCCACCTGGAAAACATATATCCCCAGGTTGACTATTCAATTTCTTTGCTCTTACTTCAAATAATATAAACACTTCATTATCTACTTTTACTAGTGGAATAATTATAGCTGATCTTTTCATTCTTTCCCAACCATTAATGTAAGGTTTATTGTTTTTTACTTTATTTTTTATATCATTTATATTCATATTCTATAATCTCCCCCTAACCAGTTATTGTATATTTATATTATATCAAATATTAGCTTTAGGAAATATATATTTAATACTATTTAAGCTTTATGAAAAATATAAAAAAGCTACCAAAATAAACTTTCTATGTTTATTTTGGTAGCTTTTACTTTATTTCAACCTCATCAACTTTAACGAGTACACGTACTATAGCTCTTTCATTTGGAACTAATTCGCCTTCTCTATTTAAGTTTACGGTTTTATTCATATTATAATTCAATAACTAATTCCACTGGGCAGTGATCTGAACCAATTACTTCCATATGAATTTTAGCATCTTTCAATTTATCTTTTAAACTATCTGAAACTAAAAAGTAATCTATTCTCCATCCCGCATTATTTGCCCTTGCATTAAATCTATATGACCACCATGAATATGCTTCTTCTTTATCAGGATAAAAATATCTATATGTATCTATAAATCCAGCATCTAAAAGTTCAGTTATCTTACCCCTTTCCTCATCGCTAAATCCAGCATTTTTTCTATTACTCTTCGGATTTTTAAGGTCTATTTCATTGTGAGCAACATTTAAATCTCCACACACTATTACAGGTTTATTTTCTTCAAGAGACTTTAAATAATCTCTAAAGACGTCTTCCCACACCATTCTATATTCAATTCGCTCTAATCCTTGTTTTGAGTTTGGAGTATAAACATTTACTAAATAGAATTCATTAAATTCTAATGTAATTACTCGTCCTTCATTATCATGTTCTTCAATTCCCATACCTATTTTTACATTTAAAGGCTCTTCCTTTGTAAATACTGCTGTCCCTGAATACCCCTTTTTTTCTGCATAATTCCAGTAAGCCTTATATCCTTCTAATTCTAAATCTATTTGACCTTCTTGAAGTTTACTTTCTTGTATACAAAATATATCCGCATCTATTTCTTTAAAGTATTCTACAAAACCCTTTTTAACACAAGCTCTTATTCCATTAACATTCCACGAAATTAATTTTTTCACTTATATATCCTCCTGTCCTTTTGACCGTAATAATTTCTATATAATAATTATTATTATATAACACTTCGAAATTTTTATCTATGTTTTTTTAATCTAAAATCATTTTATCTTTTCTTGTTTTCTATATCATAATTTTGACACTTTGTAAGTATACAATCATATGTATAAAGTAATTCACTATTTTTTACCTCTTATTAAATTGTAGTAGTCATTTTCCATAAAAATAACTAAACCTAAGCATAAGATTTGATATCTTATACTTAGGTTTTTTTTATTTTGTAAAAAGTTCTTGGTTGCGCTTCTCGCTTTTTTCATTTGTGTGTATTTTTTTTACTTAATTGGTTATACTCTTTAAAGCAATACTAAGGTATAAAGAAGTCATTTTCTACTAGATTGGGTATGAATTAACTAAATTGAGAGGTGAAATAAAATTATGAGAATACCAAAACATATAGGTATTATTCCTGATGGCAATAGACGCTGGGCTTTATCCAATGAATTAAGCAAAGATAAAGGATATGATCATGGAATAAATCCCGGACTACAAGTTTTTAAATTATGCCAACAAGAAAATGTTCAGGAAGTAACATTTTATGGATTTACAATAGATAATACCAAACGTCCTAAGGAACAAAAAGAGGCATTCATAAAAGCTTGTATAGATTCAGTTATGCTTTTAACAAAAGAAAACTGTGAAATATTAGTCTTAGGAAATACAGAATCTAGTTGTTTCCCTAAAGAATTATTACCTTTTACTACTAGACAAAAATTTGGCATAGGTGGAATTAAAGCGAATTTTCTAATTAATTATGGTTGGGAATGGGATCTAAACTTATTGAAAAACAATGATTCTTCAAAAAAGCACATTCAGCCATATTTACATTCAAAGAATATTTCTAGAATAGATCTCATAATAAGATGGGGTGGTAGAAGACGATTAAGCGGTTTGTTGCCAGTTCAATCAGTTTATTCAGATTTTTATATTTTAGATAATTATTGGCCAGATTTTAAAGAAAAGGATTTTTATACTGCACTTTCTTGGTACAATGAACAAGATGTGACTCTTGGTGGCTAATAAACTGTGGCATCTTTAAAGCATTAATCTTTTTGTACTCCAATATAAATTATGTTATCATGTTAATAAATTATATTATTTATATATTGGAGTGAAAATCATGCTTAAAATTATTTTAACCTATTTATTTATCATTAACTTGCTTGGTTTCTTTATTATGCTTATAGATAAGCAAAGAGCTATTCATAAAGAATGGAGAATACCTGAAAAGACTCTTATATGGATTTCTGTTTTGGGAGGGGCTATTGGTATGATACTCGGAATGTCTAGTTTTAGACATAAAACAAAGCATAAGAAGTTTACAATCGGAGTTCCGTTTATACTTCTTATGCAGATTTTCTTAACCATATTATATTTTAAAGCGTATTAAGATCATAAGGTGTATTTTGATATACACAATAATTCAGCCAATTTCCAAAAACTATACTTGCAGGACCTCTCCATATATATTGAGGGGTTTCATTTACGTCATCATTTTTGAAATAGTTTTTAGGTAGTGCTATATTATCACCCTTTTCTTTATCTCTTATATACTCATCTTTTAATGTATTTCTATCATATTCCATATGACCTGTTATAAATACATTTCTTCTATTCTTTGTTGCTACAATAAATACTCCAGCATCTTCTGATTCAGATAAAATTTCAAGTTCCGAACTTTTTTCTATATCTTCACGTCTAACTTCAGTATGCCTAGAATGAGGTGCATAAAATACATCATCTAATCCTCTTGTAAGATCAGCCTTTTCATCATTTACTCCATGTGAAAATATTCCAAACATTTTTTCTTTCAAATCATATTTTGGTATATTATAGTGATAATATAAGCCAGCTTGAGCTGCCCAGCAAATATGGACAGTTGAAAATACATTAGTTTTGCTCCAATCCATTATTTCAGTAAGCTCTTTCCAATATGTAACATCTTCAAATTCCATTTGTTCAACTGGCGCTCCAGTTACTATAAGTCCATCAAATTTTTCATGTTTTATATCATCAAAATAACTATAAAATTTATTTAAATGTTCTGATGGTGTATTCTGAGAAATATAACTTTTAGTTTGAATCAATGTTATTTCTACTTGTAATGGTGTATTAGACAAATATCTAAGTAATTGATTTTCTGTTACTATTTTTTTAGGCATTAAATTAAGAATTGCTATTTTCAACGGCCTTATATCTTGAGTATTAGCCCTCTCATTATTCATAATGAATATATTTTCATTAGATAAAACCTGAAATGCAGGCAATTCTATAGGAATTTTTATTGGCATTCCTAAAGTCCCCTTTCTATTTAAATATTTATTTAAGGCACATGAAAGAAAATAACAAGTCCAAAATGCCATGAAAAGTTTTTATATGCAGCATAGCTGCTCTTTTTCAAGTGCATATTTTTCATCAGGCAAGGAGACAGATTGTGCTCATAGCGAGCCTATTAGTACAATCTGCCGATGAGCAGATAAGTGAAAGTCCAAATCTTTGATTTGGTTTCTTGAACTTAGTTAACTCATTTATGAGTTAACTTCATATAAAAATGATTTTGTGTGAATCGCTTACTCAGTGAGCGTATGCGAGTCGAGCTTCCTTTATGATGGAAAATAGGCTAGCAGATGGACTTGTTATTTTTTTGATTGTGCCTAACAACATTAATTGTCTAATTAGTTCAATTATGCATGTGAATAAAAACAATAAGTCAAAGATGCATTATAACTATTATATCAAAATTCTATCCCTTATCAACATTCTAATTAATTTTCTTCACTGAATTTATATGAATTTACCTACTAAAGATAACTAATACTAACATATGTTATGACTTTTACTAAATTAAAATTACACAATTGATCATTTATAAAAATTTAACCCCATAAATTCACATTTTAATAATAATTACCATTTATAATTATTATTATTTTATTTTTTTATACTTTACAATGAAATAATCAAAATGAATATTTGCTACGCTACAAGTATGAAAGTCTTATAATTATATTTATGCTATACTTATAAGGTAGAGCTTAGCTTCAGGGGGAGTTTTCACTGGCTCGACATCAGATAAATATACAACTACAAAAGGGGGCATACATAATGGTATTGAAACAAAATATTATAGTTGGATTCATCGGAACTTATACGAAAAACAAAAGTAAAGGAATTTACAGGATTAATTTTGATATAACTTCTGGTAAAATTCAAAAGAATAATTTAGCTTATGAAATAGAAAATCCTACATATTTATCCATTGATAAAGTACTACATATTATTTATTCTGTTTGTAAAATTGGTGGAAAATCTGGGGTATCATCATTTAAATATTGGCAAGAAGATGATAAATTACACTTAATAAATTCTACTCTTTCAGAAGAAAAACCACCTTGTCACTTAAGTATAAGTAATAGCAAACAAATATTAATTTCATCAAACTACCATGAAAATAAAATGCTTATCTATAATACTTTAGATGGCTTAATATTAAATTCTCCGATGCTCGGAAATCATAGTGGTTGTAGCATAAATATTTCAAGACAAGAAAAACCGCACATTCATTGTTCTATGTTTACAGCTGATGAAAAATACATTGTGTCCATTGATTTAGGGATTGATAAAATGATAGTTTCAACCTTAGAGGATAATAAGCTTGTTCAAAGAGATGACCTTAGTCACACCTTTCCAGCTGGAACTGGTCCAAGACATATAACTTATTCAAAGTCAAAACCTTATTATTATGTCTTAAGTGAGCTAACTTCTGAAATTTTTACTTTTAAATATAACTCAAAATCGGAAATTCCTTTTAAAAACATTCAAACTTTAAGCAGTTTACCTAACGATTATAAAGGCAAAAAAGGGGGAGCTGCCATACGTATTCATAAAAACAATAAATTTTTATACACTTCAGATAGAGGGAATAATTCACTAAGTTTATTTTTTATAAGCCAAGATGATGGAAAATTAAAATATATAGATACTTTTTATTGCAACGGAGATTCACCTCGAGATTTTCAATTGGA
>Ga0302162_10000308_pt1 | contig 14023 bp, 11 predicted proteins | sample I_Fen_E2_2_FD_193501 | JGI IMG/M metagenome (GOLD analysis project Ga0302162, IMG submission 193501) | Peat permafrost microbial communities from Stordalen Mire near Abisko, Sweden - I_Fen_E2_2 | ecosystem: Environmental > Terrestrial > Soil > Wetlands > Permafrost | place: Sweden: Abisko...
GATTGATATTAACGCAGAATATGCAACAATCTATAAAGCTTTTGCAAATGTCTCTTCATGATTTAAGGGAATATATTGATAATGAATATTCAGAAAATCCTGTTTTAGAAGTGAATGAGGAAATAATTTCGTATGATGATGCACAAACAAATGAAGAAATGAATACAGAAGATAGATATGATCATAAAAAAATAGTTGAAGAATTATATTCTGATAATTATAAAGATAGATCAGAAAAAAGTTACTCTGGAGAAGACGTTTCACCACTAAATTTCATTGAAAAAAAGGTATCACTAAAGGATTATTTGCAGGAACAATTAGTTGAAGTGAATATAGATCAATATATGCTAACTATATGTCAATATATTGTTGAATCACTAGATGATAGAGGCTATTTAGAAATATCAATAGAAGAACTTGCAGAAGAGTTAAATATATCAGAAGAGATAGTTGGAGAGGCTTTAAAATTAGTGCAATCATTGGAACCTTATGGCATAGGTGCTAGGAATATCAAAGAATGCCTGCTTATTCAGAGTTTAAAGTTGAATATTTTAGATAACATAATAGAGAAAATAATTTTAAATCATTTAGAAAATATTGCAGATAACAAATATGAAGTAGTTGGAAAGGATCTTAATATATCACCAAGAGAAGCACAGAGATATGGAGATTTAATTAAGAAATTAGAGCCTAAGCCATCAAGGGGATTTTATACAGGTGAAGAAGTTAATTACATAATTCCAGATGCTGAAATAAAAAATATAGATGGTGAATTTTTTATATTAATGAATGAAAGTGTTTTGCCTAGACTTATAATAAATAAAACTTATAGAGATGTCTTGCAAGGTAATCAAGATTCAGAAACAAATGCTTATGTTAAAGATAAAATTAATCAAGCACTCTTTTTAATTAAATCAATAGATCAAAGAAAAAATACATTACATAAGGTTTTAGAATGCGTGATTGATAAACAAAAAGATTTCTTTAAGTTTGGTAAGCAATATATAAAACCATTAATCTTAAAAGAAGTTGCAGAGATACTAGAAGTTCACGATTCTACTGTAAGTAGAGCTATTAAAGATAAGTATGTATTAACAAGTTATGGAACTATAAAAATAAAAGATTTATTTGCAAGTGGAGTATCTTCAAGTAATAATGATGATATGGCAACTATAAAAATAAAAAATGAGATAAAGAGAATAATTGATGCAGAGAATAAGGGTAAGCCTCTTTCAGATCAAATAATAAGTTCTATGTTAGGAGATAAAAATATGAATATTTCACGTAGAACAGTTGCTAAGTATAGAGAAGAAATAGGGATTAAAGCTTCTTCTATGAGAAAAAGACTATAGTAATTAAATAAAATGATTTTCAATAATAAGTATCACTGTTCAATGTTAAATGCTCAATTATCAAGGTTCGATTACAATATAAAGTTATATTTTTTTATAAGAAACTTCCAAGTAATAGAGAATTGATAATTGAGAATAAATAAAAAATATGTTTAATTATAAAAGTCATATAAAAAATTACTAATAGTTAATTTTAATAGAGTTTTTATATTTTTTTTGGAATATTATAAAAAATTTTTCATAAAGCCTTTAAAATTTCATCAAGGTGTTCTATAATAATACATGTGGGACATAATGAAATGATATGGGACACTTAGTGGCCAAGGGAGTGCTGGAGTTGCAGGAAATATTAGAATTACAAAAAAAGATAGTTCCTGAGCTCGTAAATACATTAGAAAAAAGGTATAACGTACTCAGAACAATTTTTCATAATCAACCTATAGGAAGAAGAGTCCTTGCTGAAATGCTAAACGTTGGTGAAAGAACAGCAAGAACAGAAATAGTCTTTTTAAAGGAACAAGGTCTAATTGATATAAATACTTCTGGAATGACAGTTACAAGTGGAGGTATAGAAATTATATATAAATTAAATGATTTTATTCATGAAATAAAAGGCCTTTCAGAAGTTGAAAAGAAAATAGAATCTTTCCTTAATTTAAAAAAAGTAATCATAGTCCCAGGTGATATTGAAGAAAATTCGTTAGTGTTAAAGGATTTGGGCAAGGCTTGTGCAAATTATGTAAAAGATGTTTTAGAAGATAATTCTATTATAGCTTTAACAGGTGGAAGCACATTAAAAGAAGTTGTAGAAGCATTTCCTAAAATAACAAGCTTATCAAAAATCCAAGTAGTACCAGCAAGAGGTGGAATGGGCAAAAAGGTTGAAACTCAAGCAAATACTTTAGCTGCTACCTTAGCTAAAAAGCTAAATGGTACATACAAAATGCTTCACATTTCAGAAAACTTAAGTTTAGATATAATAGATACATTACTTAAGGAAGAAGCTCTTAAGGCAGTAATAGATACTATACATAAAGCAGATATATTAATATATGGTATAGGTAATGCTGTTCAGATGGCAAGAAAAAGAGGAGTTCCACAGCTAGAAATAGATAATTTAATTAATCAAGGAGCTGTTGGAGAAGCATTTGGATGTTATTTTAACAAAGACTCAAAAATAATCTCAGAAACTACCGCTGTTGGAATTAAAATCAATGAAGCAAGAAAAATAAAAACACATATTGCAGTGGCTGGTGGGCAGAATAAAGTTGAGTCCATAATATCAACTGAATTTAATGACATAAATGGGGTATTAGTTACAGATGAGGCAACAGCCTATGGAATACTAAAAAGACTAGATAATGAAATTCAGTTATTAAAGTAGTTTGTAAAATTTATTTTTATAAAAAAAGAAAACATAATTAGGAGGTAATTGTAATGGTAAACGTAGCAATTAATGGTTTTGGAAGAATAGGTAGATTGGCTTTAAGATTAATGATTAAAAACCCTGAATTTAATGTGGTTGCAATCAATGACTTAACAGATGCTAAAATGTTAGCTCACTTATTCAAATATGATTCAGCTCAAGGTAGATTCGATGGACAAATCGAAGTTAAAGAAGGAGCTTTCGTAGTTGACGGAAAAGAAATCAAAGTAACTGCTGATTCTAACCCAGCAAACTTACCATGGGGAGAATTAAACGTAGATATCGTTTTAGAATGTACTGGATTCTTTGCAACAAAAGAAAAGGCTTCAGCTCATATTAAAGCAGGTGCTAAAAAAGTTGTTATATCGGCTCCAGCAGGAAACGATCTACCAACAGTAGTATTTAATGTAAACCACGATATATTAAAAGCAGAAGATACAGTTATTTCAGGTGCTTCATGTACTACTAACTGTTTAGCTCCATTTGCTAAAGTATTAAGCGATCAATTTGGATTACAAAAAGGATTTATGACTACAATCCATTCTTATACTAACGATCAAAATACTTTAGATGCTCCACACAGAAATGGTGATTTAAGAAGAGCTAGAGCTGCTGCTGCTTCAATCATCCCTAACTCAACTGGTGCTGCTAAAGCAATAGGATTAGTTATTCCTGCATTAGCTGGAAAATTAGATGGAGGAGCTCAAAGAGTTCCAACAATAACTGGTTCATTAACTGAATTAGTTTGTACTTTAGATAAGAAAGCAACTGTAAAAGAAATTAATGCTGCTATGGCTGCTGCTGCAACTGAATCATTCGGTTACACTGAAGATGAAATAGTTTCTTGTGATATCATAGGAAGTAGCTTTGGATCATTATTTGATGGAACTCAAACTAAGGTTATGGAAGTTAATGGAGAACAATTAGTTAAAGTAGCTGCTTGGTACGATAACGAAATGTCATACACTAACCAATTAATCAGAACTTTAGGATACTTCGCTAACTTAAAGTAATTTAAATTAAGGCATATTTTTAATATGCCTAACTAAACATATTGCGCAAATTTATGTTAAGTTAATAAGTCTGGTTTTGTAGTATAAGGCTATAAAGCCAGACTATTTTAAAATATTCATATAAAATAATTTTTTGAGGTGAGTTTTAATGGATTTTAATAAAAAGACAATTGAAGATATAGATGTAAACGGTAAAAAAGTTTTAGTTAGATGTGATTTTAATGTACCATTAAAAGATGGAGTTATAACTGATGAAAACAGATTAGCTGGAGCACTTCCAACTATCAAGTATTTAGTAGAACATAATGCAAAAATTATTCTTTGTTCACATTTAGGAAAAGATGCTTCAAAATCATTAGCACCAGTTGCTACAAGATTAAGCGAAATGCTAGGTAAAGAAGTTGTTTTTGCTAGAGATGAAGAAGTTGTTGGCGAAAATGCTAAAAAAGCTGTTGCTGATATGAAAGATGGAGACATCGTATTATTAGAAAATACTAGATGCAGAAAAGAAGAAACTAAGAATCTTCCAGAATTCTCTAAAGAATTAGCTTCATTAGCAGACGTATTTGTTAATGATGCATTTGGAACAGCTCACAGAGCTCACTGTTCTACAGTTGGAGTAACTGATTATCTTGATACTGCTGTATGTGGATACTTAATTCAAAAAGAATTAAAGTTCTTAGGAAATGCAGTTCAAAGCCCAGTAAGACCTTTCGTTGCTATCTTAGGTGGAGCAAAGGTTTCTGATAAAATTGCTGTTATCAATAATCTTTTAGATAAAGTTAATACAATCATTATTGGTGGTGGAATGGCTTATACATTCTTAAAAGCGCAAGGATATGAAATCGGAACTTCATTAGTTGAAGAAGATAGACTTGACTATGCTAAAGAAATGATTGCAAAAGCTGAAGAAAAGGGTGTTAAATTCTTATTACCAGTAGATCATAGAGTTGCTGCAGAATTCAAAGATGTAGAAGCTGTAGTTACAGAAGATCAAAATATTCCAGCTGGAAGTATGGGATTAGATATAGGACCAAAGACTGATGTTTTATATGCTGATGCTATTAAAGATGCTAAGACAGTAATTTGGAATGGACCTATGGGAGTATTCGAATTCGAAAACTTCAATAAGGGAACAATTGCAGTAGCTAAGGCTATGGCAGATGCAGATGCTACTACTATTATAGGCGGTGGAGATTCAGCTGCAGCTGTTAATATTTTAGGATTTGGAGACAAGATGACTCACATCTCAACTGGTGGTGGGGCTTCTCTTGAATTCTTAGAAGGTAAAGTATTACCAGGAATCGCTGCATTAAATAACTAATTTATATGGAAAATAATTAGTACCTCTTATTTTAATATATTAACAACTAATGTATTAAAATAAGAAAAATTTAAAATAGTAATTACTAATAAAATTATAAAGTATACTTAAAAAAATTATTTAATTAGTACTTAAGAAGCTTTCGGCCAAAAGCTTCTTAAGTCTGTTATTTTATTTCATGTGTCTTATTAAAATTTTAATTATGAGGTGGATATAATGAGAAAAGCAATTATTGCAGGAAATTGGAAAATGAATAAAACTATTGATGAAGCAGTTAAAATGGTAGAAGAATTAAAGCCATTAGTTAAAGACGCTACATGTGACGTAGTTGTATGTCCTACATCTGTATGTTTAGATGCTGTTAAAAAAGCAGTAGTTGGATCAAATATAAAGGTTGCTGCACAAAACATGCACTTTGAAGAAAGTGGAGCTTTCACAGGAGAAGTTTCTCCAGGAATGTTAGAAGCTATGGGAATTGAATATGTTGTTTTAGGTCACAGTGAAAGAAGAGAATACTTCAATGAAACTGATGAAGCACTAAATAAAAAGGTTAAAAAAGCTTTTGAACACAACATTACTCCAATCCTTTGTTGTGGAGAATCTTTAGAACAAAGAGAAAATGGAACTACTAATACAGTTATCGAAGCTCAAATCAAAGTTGATATAGCTGGATTAACTAATGACCAAGCAGAAAAACTTGTTATTGCTTATGAACCAATTTGGGCAATCGGAACAGGTAAAACTGCTACTGATGAACAAGCAAATGAAACAATTAAAGCAATAAGAGCTATGGTTGCTGAAATGTATGGATCAGAAGTTGCTGATAAAGTAAGAATTCAATACGGTGGATCAGTTAAACCAAACACAATAAAAGCCCAAATGGAAATGTCTGATATAGACGGAGCATTAGTTGGTGGAGCTAGTTTAGTTGCTGCTGATTTCTCTGCAATAGCTAATTATTAAGATGTTTTTTTAAGCTATGAACTTTTTGTTCATAGCTTTTTTTATTATGTTATAAATAAAATAACGATATATAGAATAAAATTTTATAAGTTTCGATTTTAAAAATAATTTTTTATCATTCTAGTTCACTATTGCAAAAGAAGAAATGTTAAGTGACTTATACTTATGCAGCAGCAACGCGATTACTTTGGATGGTACGCTTGTAAATGTGGATGGCATGGGGAATAGAGTAGTAGCAATGAATTTTGGTCCTAAAAAAGTTATAATTGTAGGCGAAAGTTGTGGATTATAATCGTTATAAATATATAGTCGTTCCATAGAATTTATTAAGAAATCACATATTTCGATAGAAACTGCCTAAAAAATAAATTTTAATTTTAAAAATTCTATTTTTTGAGCGATTTTTATTATTATCGTCAAACAAAGTATTTATATTCTCTTATTTAAGTTATATACATCTATTTTAGCCTTTATAAGTTGCAATAAGTGTAAAAAAATAATATAATTTAAATTATAAATAGTATATAGAATAATTCATAATATTTAATATATTATAATTTTTAATAAAGATATTTGGAGGGACGAGAAAATGACAAAAAAACCAGTTATGTTAATGATATTAGATGGTTTTGGAATTGCACCAAAATCAGAAGGAAATGCAGTAAGTTTAGCAAAAAAACCTAATATAGATAAATTACTTGAAAAATATCCAACTTCAGAACTACAAGCAAGTGGACTACCAGTTGGATTACCAGAAGGACAAATGGGTAATTCAGAAGTTGGACATTTAAATATTGGATCAGGCAGAATAGTATACCAAGAATTAACAAGAATTACAAAAGCAATTTCAGATGGAGATTTCTTTGAAAATAAAGCTCTTAAGATAGCTATGGATAATGCTAAAAAGAGTGGATCAGCATTACATCTAATGGGACTTTTATCAGATGGTGGAGTTCACTCACATATTGATCATTTAAGAGGACTTTTGGAATTTGCTAAAAAAGAAGGCGTTCAAAATGTTTATCTTCATGCATTTATGGATGGAAGAGATGTACCACCTTCATCAGGAAAAGACTTCATAGAAAAGACTGAAAGAATTATGGCTGAAGTTGGAGTTGGTAAGATTGCAACTGTAAGTGGTAGATATTATGCTATGGATAGAGACAATAGATGGGAAAGAGTTGAACTTGCATATAATGCATTAGTTTTAGGTAAAGGTGAAACTGCAAATAGTGCAGTAGAAGCTATGGAAAAGTCATATCATGATAATAAAACTGATGAATTCGTATTACCAACAGTAATAACTGAAAATGGAAACTCAAATGCTAATATTAAAAATGAAGATTCAGTTATATTTTTTAACTTTAGACCAGATAGAGCTAGAGAAATAACTAGAGCTATTAATGATAAAGAATTTGCTGGATTTAAGAGAGAAACTTTAAATCTTACTTTTGTAACAATGACTCAATACGATAAGACTTTAGAAGGTGTAAATGTTGCATATACTCCACAAACTTTAGAGAACACTCTTGGAGAATATGTAAGTAGCAAGGGATTAAATCAATTAAGAATTGCTGAAACTGAAAAATATGCTCATGTTACTTTCTTCTTTAATGGCGGAGTAGAAAAAGAAAACCCAGGTGAAGATAGAATAGTAATTCCTTCACCAAAGGTTGCAACTTATGACTTAAAGCCAGAAATGAGTGCATATGAAGTAACGGAGGAATTATTAAGCAGATTAGATAGTGATAAATATGACATGATAATCTTAAATTTTGCAAATCCAGATATGGTTGGTCATACAGGAGTTGTTGAAGCAGCTGTTAAAGCAATAGAAGCAGTTGATGAATGTGTAGGAAATGTTGTAAATAAGGTTTTAGATATGGATGGATGTGTGTTTATTACTGCAGACCATGGTAATGCTGAAACTATGATAGATTTCTCAACAGGAACTCCATTCACGGCTCATACTACACATCCGGTACCATTTACTTGGGTATCAAATCATACAGAAAATAAGAAGTTAAATAATGGAAAACTTGCAGATATTGCACCAACAATGTTAACTCAATTAGGTCTTGAAATACCTGCTGAGATGACTGGTGAAAATTTAGTAGCAAATAAATAATTTTAAGGCACATAAAAAAATAATAAGTCAAATATAGATTAGAATATTGACTATTTATTTTCAAAGGCCTTACATAAGATGACTGCCTTAAGATAATTTTAAAATTGTTTTAAGGCAGTCTTTATATGCTCTAAAATGGTGATAATTAGGAAACTACACTCACATTCATTCGCTGAGTAAGTGGTTCACACTTATCTACTTAAAAACAACATAATATTCGCAAAATTACACAGTTTTATTTTAGTTTGAGACAAATTTTTTTACACAAAGTATTTTAAAGTAATAAAATTTGTGAGATTTTAGAGAATCATTTAAGTAAAACCGCATAAACTAAATCTTAAATTAATATATTTATAAAAAAGATTTAAGGTTGATGATATGAAAAAGAATTTTGCATACTCTGCTGATTTTGATGAAATCACTGAAAATTTATTTAGAGAGGCTAATTATCTAGGTCAAGGGAATAATGGAGTGGTGTACGAATTACCAAATAAAAAAGCTATCAAAATATTTTTAAGAAAAAAGGTATGTAATGATGAAGGAAGTATTCTTGCTAAAACAAATGGATCCAAATATTTTCCGTATTTATATAAAAGGGGGAAATTCTATGTCATAAGAGATATGGTAGAAGGCAAAAGACTTGACAAATATATAAAGCAAAATGGAATTAGTCAAAGATTAATCGAAAATATATATGATTTACTAGTAGAATTTAAAAGGCTTAAATTCAAAAAGTTAGATGTTAGATGTAGAGATATTTATGTTTCAGATAATGAAAAACTTATGATAATAGACCCTAAAAAAGCTTATACTAGAAAAGTTGATCATCCAAGGCATTTAATGAAAGGATTAAATAGAATTGGAGTATTAGAAGAATTTTTTAAAGGTATAAAAAAAATAGATTCAAAGATAGCAATATCATGGGAATTGAAATTTAAAAGGTATTGTGAAAGAACAAATTTATCTACATTAGAATAAAAATAAAGATTAAATATAGATACCCCAAGTCTAAGTTCAACTTAGACTTGGGGTATCTATATTTAATATTTTTATTATTATATATTAATATGAATATTCATTAAATAATTTACTAATAATATTATGGTAAATGAAAAAAAGCTTTTAAATTTAGATATTATGTATTATAATTATATTGAGAAGAATTCTCAATATAATTATAAAATGAGGAGGTAATATTAAATGAAAGATTACTTAGAAATTGTAGATGTGGTTGCAAGGCAAATTTTAGACTCGAGATGTTTTCCAACAGTAGAGGTAGAAGTATATTTAGAAGATGGAACTGTGGGAAGAGCAGCAGTACCATCAGGTGCATCGACTGGAATGTATGAAGCTGTAGAATTAAGAGATGGAGACAAAGATAAGTTTTTAGGAAAAGGCGTTTTAAATGCAGTTAAGAATGTAAATGACACTATTGCAGAAGAATTAATAGGAAGTAATGTATTTGACCAAACTTATATTGACAAAATGCTTATTGAATTAGATGGAACTAACAATAAAGAAAAATTAGGAGCTAATGCTATTTTAGGAGTATCATTAGCTGTTGCAAATGCAGCTGCCAATTCATTGAATATGCCTTTATATAGATATATAGGTGGAGTAAATGCAAAAGTATTACCAGTTCCTATGATGAATATAATAAATGGAGGATCACATGCTGATAACTCTGTAGATTTACAAGAATTTATGATTATGCCAGCTGGAGCACCAACATTTAGTGAAGCTGTAAGAATGTGTGCTGAAGTATATCATACATTAAAGAAAATTTTAAACGATAAAGGATACTCAACTGGCATTGGTGATGAAGGTGGATTTGCTCCAAACTTAAAGTCAAATGCAGAAGCACTTGATGTTATAATTGAAGCAATAGAAAAAGCTGGATACAAAGCAGGAGAGGAAATATTTATTGCAATTGATGCAGCTTCATCAGAGTATTATAAAGATGGTAAGTATGTATTAGAACATGAAGGAAGAACATTAACATCAGCAGAGATGGTTGATTTCTTTGAACAATGGGTCAATAAATATCCTATTATTTCAATTGAAGATGGTATGGCTGAAGAAGATTGGGATGGTTGGAAGCTAATCACTGAAAGATTAGGAAAGAAAGTACAATTAGTTGGTGATGATTTATTTGTTACTAATACTGAAAGACTTGAAAAGGGAATTGACCTTGGTGTAGCTAATTCAATTCTTATTAAGTTAAATCAAATAGGTACATTAACAGAAACTTTAAATGCAATTGAAATGGCTAACAGAGCTGGATATACAGCAGTTGTTTCTCATAGATCAGGTGAAACTGAAGATACAACAATAGCTGACTTAGTTGTAGCAGTGAATGCAGGTCAAATAAAGACTGGTGCACCAGCTAGATCTGAAAGAGTTGCAAAATATAATCAATTATTAAGAATAGAAGAAGAATTGGATGATGTGGCTGAATATAGAGGTAAGAAAGCCTTCTTTAACATTAAATAAAATGAATTGACATATAGTTGGTAGTATAAGAAATGTGAATTTTTTGTATTATCAACTATTTTTATATTTACACAAATTTTTATTGTAGTAGTATAAATTTTTTACTACAGAAAGTTGTAATGAATGAATAAATGTGATATTATTTAGATTGATGTTATTGATCATTATAGGAGGTGTTACCTATGCAAAATATATTATTAGTCTTTGAAGTGTTATTTGGATTAGGTGTTGTCGTAACAATTTTTATGCAACCTGGTAAATCTGATGCTTTAAGTGGTTTAATACAAGGAAGTACACAAGAAACATTCTTTTCAAAAAACAAATCAAGAACTAAAGAAGTAATTCTTGTAAGATTAACAGTTATGTTTATGGCACTTTTTGCAATAAATTCGATTGTATTAAATTTAGTGAAATAATAAATCAGAGCTACTTTATTTAAGTAGCTTTTTTTTGTTTATAAAATAAAAGAATTGCTTCTCAATAAATTAGATTCATTGGGAGGCAATTCTTTTAAAATAAATATTAAATTTAAAATTGACAAGTATAGAATAAGGTGTTTTTATATATATAAAACTTGTATGAATAATTTGGCTTAAGCTGACTAGAAAACTAGAGGCATTAAATGTCTCTAACTGGAAAACCAGAGATATGGTTCGAACAGACTAGAATCATGACACCTTTTTTTATTAGAAGCAACTCGAATAGCAAAAGAGTGCCATAATGGTTGTGGAATTAGGAAATTAGCAGGTGATTATGTTATGTTTAGAGAAGGAGTATTAGCATGTTTAGAGCAAAAAAGGTGACAATTTAACTATAAAATATATAAATAAAAATAATTATTGAAAGGAAATTATACAGTGATTAATTTTAAGGAAGCTCAAAAAATAATTTTTAATAATATAGAATTATCGTCTTTAGAGGAAAGAGACATACTACAATGCAATGACAAAGTTTTAGGAGAAAATATTTATTCCAAAGATAATTTACCACCATTTAATAAATCTGCTATGGACGGGTATGCAATAAAAAGTGAATATACAGAAAGTGTTAGTAATGAAAATATAACTGAATTTAAAATTAAAAATACAATAAAAGCAGGGGAGTATTGCACGGAAATATTAGAACATGGCGAAGTTTATAAAATAATGACTGGAGCACCAGTACCAAATTATGCTGATTCTGTAATAGAAATTGAAAAAGTCATTGTAGAAAATAATAAAATATATATAAATGAAAAGGTAAAAAAAGACAAAAATATTATTAAATTAGGGGAGGAACTCAGAATAGGGGATTTAGCTTTAAAAAAAGGCAGTGTTATAAGGCCCTCTGAGATAGGACTATTAGCATCATTAGGTTATAAAAAGGTTAAAGTACATAAAAGTCCTGTTGTTGCACTAATTATAACTGGCGATGAATTAGTAGATATAGATAGTAAATTATCAAACGGTAAAATAAGAAATTGCAATGAATATACTTTAATCTCTTTAATTGAAAAAATAGGGGCAAAGGTAGTATCTTTTGGGATTGTTTGTGATGATAAAAACATCTTACGTGAAAAAATTAATTTATCTCTAAAGGAATCCGATATTGTAATAACTTCTGGAGGAGTTTCAGTAGGTGATTATGATTTTATAGAAGAGATTTTAGGTGACATTGGAGCAGATATAAAATTTAATAAGGTAGCTATTAAACCGGGGAAACCTGTAACGTTTGCCACCTATAAGAAAAAACTATTTTTTGGACTTCCAGGAAATCCGTTATCTGTAATTAATACTTTTGAGGAATTTGTTAAACCAGCAATAAAAAAAATTATGGGAAAAAACAATTTTTCTAATGAAGAGTTTAATGTGGTTTTAGCAGATAATTTTAAGTCTAAAGTAGGTAGAAGAGATTTTGTTTATGTTGATTTGAAAAAAGAAAATGAAGTTTATTATGCACATAAAATTGGTTCACAAAGTTCAAATCAATTAGTGACAATTAGTAAAGCAAATGGAATTGTTATTATACCGGAAGATGTTGAAGATGTGTATGTAGGAGAAATTTTTAATGGCAGATTTATATTTAAATAAAAAAGAAAATTTAGTAATTTCTATTGTTGCAACAAAATCTAATGTTGGAAAAACTACACTTATTGAAGGATTAATTAAAATTTTAAAACAGAAAAATTATAGTGTAGGAGTATTAAAACATGATGCTCATAAGTTTGATCTTGATAAAAAAGGTAAAGATAGCTACAGATTTACACAAGCTGGAGCTGATAATGTGATAATTTCTTCTTCGGAAAAACTTGCTATGATTCAAACAGTAAAGCAGGAATTAGAGATTGAGGATATTATAAAATATTTTACTAATTTAGATATTGTTTTAATTGAAGGTTTCAAAAACAATAATTATCCTAAAATAGAAGTTCACAGAAGATCTGTTGATAATAAATTATTGTGTGAAGATAGTAATTTTAATATTTCAACTTTTATTGCAGTAGCTAGTGATGAAGAGCTGAATATAAATATACAACTTTTAGATTTAAATGATATTAATTCAATTGCTAATTTTATAGAAGATAAATATATTAAAATAAAGGAAATTCCATAGTTATTTAGAAGCACACTTGGTATAGCTTATTGTTCTTCTTAGGAGGTGATACTATGACAGGGATAATACTAGCTGGAGGAAAAAATAGCAGAATGATGGGACGGAAGAAGGCATTTATAAAAATAGGTGGCATACCTATTATTGATATTATTTTAAATATATTTAGAGAGATTTTTTCGGAAATAATAATAGTTACAAATACACCAGAAGATTTTGAGTACACAAAGGTTCGTTTAGTGAAAGATATAATAACAAATAAAGGATCACTTGGAGGATTATATACAGGGATTAAAGAAGCAACCTTTGATGATTGTTTCGTAGTTGCATGTGATATGCCTTTTATAAATTTACAGTTAATAAATCATATAATGCAAATTAAAGGATATGATGCAGTGGTTCCTAAAATAGATGGTAGATTTCAGCCATTATTTGCAACATACTCTAAAAATTGTTTGAATGTTATGGAGCAGCATTTAAGTGAAGAAAAATTAAGAATTTCAGATATTTTTACTGAAATTAAAGCAAGAGAGATTTATGAAAATGAAATTAGGTTATATGATGATAAATTATTATCTTTAATAAATCTTAATACACCCGAAGAATTAAATAATATTAATATTTTTCATACTAATCATAATTAGTTATTGACAAAGTCATACAAATATTATAATATAATAGAAACACAATTCTTACAAAATCAATCGGAATACTCAACTTGCATATTGTTTTTTT
>Ga0302162_10000312_pt1 | contig 13865 bp, 14 predicted proteins | sample I_Fen_E2_2_FD_193501 | JGI IMG/M metagenome (GOLD analysis project Ga0302162, IMG submission 193501) | Peat permafrost microbial communities from Stordalen Mire near Abisko, Sweden - I_Fen_E2_2 | ecosystem: Environmental > Terrestrial > Soil > Wetlands > Permafrost | place: Sweden: Abisko...
TGGGCAGTTCTATAAAACTGATGTACGTGCCATGGCTGCTGTGCGGGGATATAAAAAGGTGTCGGAGAAAAAGGACAGTTTGGGTGCTTGTTTTTGTTCCGGTGATTATCGCCCCTTTCTGAAGAAACAATTGGCTGATCCAGACAAATATATTTATTCAGGAAACTTTTTGGATGAAACGGGCAAAATACTGGGGCAGCACGAAGGTTTTCCGCTTTATACAGTTGGCCAGCGGCGTGGATTAATTCATCTTAATCGGAAGGTGTTTGTAAGGGAAATCCGTCCGGATACGAATGAAGTGGTACTGGCTCCGCTGGAGAGTATGTACAAAACAGAGTTTCTGATACGTGATGTGAATGTAGTAGATCAGGCTTTATTCTCTACGGACTTTGATGTGATGTGTCGCATTCGCTACCGGAAGCAAAATACCTTGAGTCGTGTTGTTTTTCTGGAAAACCGAACTGCCCGGATAGAACTGTCGGAACCGTTGGAATCTATCGCTCCCGGACAAACTGCTGTTTTTTATCGGGATGGAAGAATCTTAGGAGGAGGATTTATAGAATAGCGGTAAGCAGTAAGCAGTAAGCAGTAAGCGGTAAGTTGCAAGCTTAGAATTATTTCTTCATCTTATTCTTGGTTGCAGTAAAGATTTTGATAAGTTCATCTGCTTCGTTTTTTATGGTATTATAGAGTGATTTGTCTAAAAGATTAGCTTCCTCAATTAACTCAAACCAGAATTGTGTTTCATCTGTTTCTTCAACCACAATACAAAGTTTTGAAAACTTTTCTGCTTCGGATCGACCGCGCGTGAATGCTCTGAAATTAGCAGCAACGGAAGTGCCGGAACGTAATAATTGTTTCCCTATTACTCTTAACTCTTCTGTTTGTTTGCAGTGTTTCGCATAGAATAATATTACTGAAACTGCAAATTTTTTTGTTCTGGTTCTGTATTTTTCATTAAAATCAGAATATTCTGCCATATAAATAAAGTTTTATGTTTAGTTCTTACCGCTTACTGCTTACCGCTTACTGCTATATTTTAATATTGTATATGGCAATAAAATGGCACACGCTACCGCCCAGTACAAACAGATGCCAGATGGCATGCATATATTCTATGCGTTTGAAGGAATACAAAACAGCCCCAACTGTATAGAAGACCCCACCGCCTACGAGCCACCAGAATACATTCATCGAATTTGTCAGTGTAAGCGAATCTATCAAGGGCTTGAAAGCAATAACTACCACCCAACCCATGGCCACATAGCAGATGGTTTCGAGTTTGCTACCTTTTTTCAGGTTCATAAAACTCAATACGATACCCAGCACTGCTGCCGCCCAGATTACTCCAAAGAGTGACCAGCCCCATACTCCGTTTTGACGTAAAACCACCAAGGTAAATGGGGTGTAACTCCCGGCTATTTGTGCATATATGGCTGCGTGGTCGAACTTACGGCGAAGCAGTTTGTTTGTTTCGTTTTTTTCGGCATGGTAGAATGTGGAGGAATTGTACATCACTATCATGAAAAAAATGAAGACAATGTCGCTCGCCATTGCCCAATGATTACCCGAAGCAATGGCTTTGTGAATTAAAAGAATGCCGGCAATGACTGCAAACGCAATGCCGATGGCGTGCGAATAAGTATTGGCTAATTCTTCTTTGGCAGAGTATCTTGATGCAGTAGGACTCTTGATTTTTGAAGAGCGCTGATTCGTTTTTTTCATAAGTGATGAATAATATTTAATGATCTGTTTTCCGAAAACAAAATGTTGATAAGCTGTCTTGTAACTCGTAATTATTTACTTGTAACTGCTTATTGTTTTACTGTTTGGGGCAGGTTGCGCAGTGCTTTTTCTATCACATTGCTTTCGAATCCGCGGCTTTGGGCAAAGCGAAACAGTTTGCCCTGCTTTTCGTATTCGTATTCATATTTGAGCCCAACCAATTTGGTTTTCAGAATGGCTGCCAGCATTTCCTCGTATTCACCTTCGTCGATAGTGCCGAGCGCCATGCTGATTAAATCATTGCTTAGTCCCTTTTGCTTGAGAGCATACGAAATCTTTATTTTTCCCCATTTGTTGAAGCGAAATTTATCTTTGACAAAGAAGATGCAAAAGCGTTTTTCGTTGATAAAATCTTCGGCAATAAGGCGGTCGATAATTTTAGCTTTGTCGTCACACTCAATACACCAGGCATTGAGCTTTTCCTCTACTTCCGATACGCAATGTTCGGAGATGGAACAATAAGAAGCTGCTTTGTGCAACAATTCATCCAGGCTATATTCTTTTTTCATGGGTTTATAGAATAAATGGGAAACGGCTGTAAATTCAGGTTACAAATGTAGTTATTTTTCAAATTTAAAAGGTAAGGCGATCGTATAATAAACATCGACATTTTTGCCATCTAATTTTCCGGGTGTCCATGCTGGGAGACTTTTTACTAATCTTATAGCTTCTGTATCACAATCGGGTGTCAGTGGCCGTACAACTTCAATCCGATCGAGGGCTCCTGTTTTGGTAACAACAAAACGAACATATACATTGCCCTGTATCCCTTTCTGTTTTGCAGACATTGGGTATACTAATTCTTTCGAGATATAGTTCGCTAATTCTTTTTCTCCTCCGGGGAACTGTGGCATTTGTTTGATAGATTCGTAAACGACTGGAGTAAGGTCACCATTATTCGATATTGAAATCTGTTGAATATACCCGAAATTTATTGGAAGGATATACCAAACGTTTACATATTCACCTTTATGTTTTCCTGGAGTCCATTTAGGAAGGCTTTTTACAACTCTCAAAGCCTCATCGTCTAATACCGGATCAAGCGATTGCAATATTTCGCTTCTGCCAATTTCGCCTGTTTTTGTAACTTCAAAACGTACAATTACTTTTCCGCGAATATTCGTTTTCGGATATTTTATATTTTCATTGATGTAGGTGAATAATGCGAATTCTCCTCCGGGAAACTTAGGCCAATCGTCAATACTTTCATAAATGCCATCTTTGTCAATAAATTCATGTGGATCAATTATATCGTCGTCCTGTATGGAACAGATAGAACTAGTTTTGGGTGTGGTGTATATTATTTCGTTTTGGGCGTTTCCAGGATTAAAGTTTATTGGAAGCGTATACCAAACACTCACACTCGCACCATTCCGTTTTGCCGGGATAAATTTAGGGAGCGTTTTAATCAATCTAACCGATTCTTTATCACATGCAGGATCGAGCGATCTTAATATTTCTACCCGATCAATTTCACCTTTGGATGTTACTATAAAACGGCAAATAACTTTACCTTGAATACCATTTTCCTGAGCAGTTATAGGGTACTTAATGTTCTCGGAAATATACTTCATTAGAGCTTTTTCGCCTCCGGGAAATTGAGGCATTTGTTCTGCAATAGTATAAGTGTTGTTTTGTGAAGTATGTTCCATCGTCTCGCAACAATTTCCTTTTACATCAACAAACGGATTATTTGTAGAATAAATAATTGAATCCTCTTTCACCATGACAGAATTTTCGTTTTTTTGAATTGTCCGATGTGTTTTTTGCTTTAACTTATTTTGCCTACTTGTTTGCGCAAATCCACTAGAGAGCAATCCTAACCCCACAATCAACGAACCCAATAATAATTTAGGACGAACAAATACTTGCCAGCCTCCCGATTTATCTGCCAGATAGGCAAACAAACGGAATAGGAAATGAAATGTGTGGAATTTGATTTTTCTGGACATCGTTATTCAAGTTTAAAGATTACAGGCAAGACGTACCATCTACTTTCAGGTTTGCCATGATCTGTAGCGGGTACAAACTTAGGCAGCATCTTGACTACTCGTATAGCTTCTTTGTCGCAGTCGGGTTGTAGTGATCTTATTATCTCAACTTTATCAATCTCACCCGTTTTTGTTATCACGAAACGTAAAATTACTTTCCCTTGTATTTTGTTTTTAATGGCGGATTCCGGGTATTTTAAATTCTTATATACAAAGTCAAGGAGTGCAGTGTCACCACCGGGGAAAACGGGCATCGTTTCGTATTCAATGAAAAGCGCTTCGTTTTTTTTCGTCGTTATTGTGTCTTTTACAATAGTCTTTTTTGAATTCGCTTTTAAATCTGAATTCTTTACAGCTTTATTTTGTGCCTCAATCACTCCGCTACCCGTCAATCCCAACCCCACAATCAATGACCCCAGAACCAATTTTGGACGAACAAATACCCGCCACCCTCCCGATTTATCTGCCAGATAGGCAAACAAACGGAATAGGAAATGAAACGTGTGAAGTTTAATTTTTCTGGACATAAGTATTTTACTTTAAAGTTTGACAAAAATAGTAATTTGCCAACAGGATTAACTGCAACTGATATATTTTTTTTCCATTTTTTTGTGGAAATAGTTGGAAATAAAAAAACAACTTTGTATATTTGCTCCATAATATTGAGGATTAGTTATCTATGATAGCTTCTGTAAACTCCGAATCCTGATAAATGAGGATGCCGGTGATGGAGATCAATCATAAATCATCAGAGTTTCGTTGTAATATTTCGTCGTTTACAAATGAGCAAAAGAGCTTCATAGAATAAAAAATTCACTCTCACTACTGAGAATCTTGTGCCGGTCCCTCCGCCCTCCATTCTCGGTACTGAGAAAACATGTTTGAGGTCTCGGCGTCCCGTTCTCAGTGTTGAGAATGCTTGTCCGACCCCTCGGCGCTCCGTTCTCACTACTGAGAATGTTCTTTCGAGAGGTCGGAAGTCCTTTCTCAGTACTGAGAACCATTAATTACCTTAGTCTCCGCATTTTTGTTTTTGAATTAAATAAAATGAGATGTTTAATTAATTAAAAATGTTTGCCTATGAAAATAGCAAATTTGAATTTGAATATTCAACGTAATGCAGCGCATTACCAGTTTCAAACCGATTTCAACAGTACTATTATCAAGTACACACCCCAGGCGCTTGGTATTGTTGATGATTATGCAGCCTATACGCCTTTGTTGGAAGATGAAGGCGTGGCCTTGGTGGCTATTACCAGAAGTGCTACCACCGACGAGATAGATGCGGCCGACAAAAGCCGCGATTCTACATTTCGTGGAGTTGCCGACAAAGTAAAGAACGATCTGAACCACTTCAACCCCGAAGTGCGTGAAGCTGCCAGACGAGTAAAGGTGATCTTTGATGCGTACGGTAATTTAGCTCCGGAGCCGAATGACGAAGAATCGGGTCTGCTGACAAGTTTAATTGCAGACTTGAGAACGAAAGCTGCTACTGATATAGTTTTGTTGACTATGTTAGACTGGATTGCTGAGTTGGAACGAAGAAATAATGTGGTTATAACTCTCCAGGCATCACGTAATTCCGAAAAAGCTAATCGCACAGAGCTAAGAATGAAAAAGGTGCGCATACAGGTGGATGCTGTCTACCGTAAAATAGTGGAGCGCATAAATGCACTTATTATCGTAAACGGTGAAGCTCCTTACGCAGAGTTTGTAAAAGAAGTGAATGCCCGCATCAGTCGTGCATCAGATGTAATTGCTCAGCGAAAAGGACGCTCAGGTAAAGATTCTGATACCGACGCAGCTAAAGCGTAAAATTATTCTATTTTTTCATCCTCTTTCGCACTTTATGGGGTAAGGTGTGGGAGGGGATGAATTATAATCTCTTCATTCAGTTTTTTATTTCCGGTTTACCAGATAAACTCCGGCCAACACCACCACCGCGCCGCCTATTTCGTGCAATGTAAGTACTTCGTTCAGGATAATTACTGAAAAAATAGCCGTAAAAACCGTTTGACTCAATAAACTTACCGAGGCAACCGTAGGGCTGATGTGTCCCAAAGCCTGATTGATGGCCAACCAGCCAAGTAGCTGAGGTACCAGTCCAAGGGTGACTAATAATAGCCAGGTATTATTGCTGTAACCCGTAAGTGGAGTAGCGGTAAAGAGGCAAATCAATCCTAAAACAGCGGTGCTGGACATCATGGAAATGGCGGTGAACGAAAAGGTATCCAGACTTACGCGGCCTTTGCGCGTAATAAGCAGGTAAGAACCGTAAAACATGCTTGCCACAATAGCCAGCAAGTTTCCGGCATTCAGGTTTGCGTTCAGCACTTCATTCAATCCGATGATGATTATAACTCCGAAAATAGAAATAGCCGTGCCCACCCAAAATACTTTGGTAGGCTTCTCTTTTAGAAAAAGAAGAGCTCCGAATCCGACCCAAACCGGAGCCAGGTTGGCCAGTAAGGTGGAGATGGTAGCTTTCGAAATCATGATTGAGGTATTCCACAGGGCAATGTCGCACGCAAAGATGGCTCCGCAGAGGATGGCAATTTTCACTCCTTTGAGGCTGTGTATCGGCTTTTTAAAATAAAGCCAAATGGGAATAATGCCAATAGTGCCAAAAAACATGCGGTAAAAAGCCGAACCAAACCCGCTAATGTCGGTTAGTTTAACCAGTATGGCCGACCACGAAATGCAGAATATGCCAAATACGAGCAACAGGTAATGAATCCAGCGATGATCTTTAGAAAGTTTAATCATTATGATGTGAGTGGTTTGAGTGAAGAACAAAAAAGAGCAAAGAGTAAAGAGCAAAGACAAAAGAACAAAGACGAGAGATAATAATAAAACGGTCAACGTCGTTCATGCATCAACAACTGCTACCGCTTACCACTTACCACTTACCGCTTACTACTTACTGCTTACGACCTACTGCTTCCCATAAACAGCTCTTACCATCCGGTCGTTACCCGAAATGTCTTTGCGCAATTCCACATCGGTATATCCAAGTTCGGAGAGCAGATTACTGGTTGCTTGTCCGAATTCACGGTTAATCTCGAAGTAAAGTTTTCCCTGTGGTTTCATGTGTTTTCGGGCAAAAAGAGCAATGTGGCGATAAAAAAGTAGCGGATTGTTGTCTGGTACGAACAAAGCCAGATGTGGTTCGTTATTTAATACGTTCGGTTGCATGTCAGCCTTTTCCAGCTCGGTTACATAAGGTGGATTGCTGACAATGACATCCCATTTGGTTTCAAATTCAGGACTGCCGAGTATGTCCACTTTGCTGAAAGTAACTTCCAGTTTGTTGAGCTCTGCATTTGTTTTCGCAGTTTCCAGCGCTTTTTCCGAAATATCAAATGCCTCAACGGTGGCATACTTAAATTCATGCTTCAAACTGATGGCGATACATCCGCTCCCGGTACCAATGTCAAGTATTTGTAGGTTCGCATTTCGATCGTTCTCACTTTGTATCCAGTCCACCAGCTCTTCTGTTTCGGGACGGGGAATAAGTACCGATTCGTTTACATTAAACGGTAGTCCGTAGAACTCCGTTTCGCCTAAAATGTATTGAATTGGAACAAAATTCCTCAATTTTAGGATAAAACTATCAATTGTATGATGTTGTTCTTTAGAAAAAAGTGTATTTTTGTTAACGATTATTTCGGTGCGTGAAAACCCTGTAAGTTTTTCCACAATTAAATAACAGAAACTTTTAATTTCCGTTTCAGGATAAAGTCCTTGCAGTTCGTGTTGAATATGTTGAATGGCAGTTTGCATAGTGCAAAGATAGAAAAATTAGTTACTAGCTACAAGTTACAGGCTACAAGACGGAACTAAGTTTATTGTTTGAAAATAAAACGAGCGAATATCTCCATTTCCAACTAAAATCAATAAAATTTTAAATGAACGATTCCACGATTCCACAGCCAGACAATGATGCATTGACAATTAAATACATGCATCGCTGTCTGCAACTGGCACAATATGGCGTTAGTTATGTAGCTCCCAATCCCATGGTAGGAGCAGTGGTGGTGTGCAACGATGTTATTATCGGTGAAGGTTATCACCGTCATTACGGTCAGGCACATGCCGAACCAAATGCCATTCATTCGGTAAAGAATCCAGAACTATTGAAACAGTCTACGCTTTATGTAAGTCTGGAACCTTGTTCGCATTATGGCAAAACACCGCCTTGCGCCGATCTCATTGTTTCGTGTGGTATTCCGCGGGTGGTTATCGGTACGCTCGATCCCAATCCGAAAGTGTCAGGTAGGGGAGTGGAGATACTTCGTAAGGCAGGTATTGAAGTAACGGTAGGTGTGTTGGCCAACGAGTGTAGGGAATTGAACAAACGTTTTTTTATTTTTCAGGAACAAAAACGTCCTTATGTATTACTTAAGTGGGCACAAACAAAGGATGGATTTATGGATCGGAAGCGTACGGATCGTACCGAATCGCCTTTAATTATCTCCAATAATATTACCAAACAGCTGACGCATAAAATGCGTGCCGAGAATCAGGCCATTTTGGTTGGGGCCAATACTGTTTTACTTGATAACCCTTCGCTCACAGTACGTAACTGGTCGGGTAAATCACCTGTTCGCATTGCCATCGACAGGCAGGGGCGAATACCCGTAGACTTTAATTTACTTGATGGAAGCATTCGAACGATCATTTTTACCGAAATAGATCAGGTCGATCAACAAAATATAGAATTTGTAAAGGTTGACTTTAGCACGAACTGCATTCCTGCGGTTTTGCAGAAAGTATACGAACGTAATATAAACTCGGTATTAGTGGAGGGCGGTGCCAGTATCCTGAATAGCTTCATTGAAGCCGGATTGTGGGATGAAGCCAATATTGAAATTTCCAATCAAAGTATAACTGATGGAGTTCCGGCTCCCGTTTTAAATGCACAGCCCGTTTCGAACAATGTATTTTGTGGACACAAATGGCTTTTCTTTAAAAAATAAAACTAATTCGATTGTGGTATGACTCATTTTTTTACTGTTCTTATTATTATACTTTATGGTTACACCTTACTGAGTACTATTTCCGTATTATTACTGGAAAATCGTAATCCGGCAAAATCCCTTTCGTGGATGATGGTGCTGCTCTTTATTCCGGTTATCGGGATGTTTTTTTATTTGCTATTGGGGCAGGAATATCGTAAGAAAAAAATAATATCAGAGAAAAGTATTCGCAGTGTCATTGATCGTCCGGTTGCTTCGTTTGATATTAATATGATGGATCGGGGCCTGATAGCCGATAATCATTTGAACCTGATAAAATTGCTGTATAAAAACAGTGAGGCAGCAGGTTATGCATTCAATAAAATTGATGTGTTATCGGATGGTGAAAGTACATTCAAAGCTATTTTTGATGCTATTGCTAATGCAAAAGATCACGTTCACATTGAGTTTTTTATTTTCGATGATGATAAAATCTCTAACCAGTTGCGTGAATTGTTGATCAGAAAAGCGAAAGAAGGTGTTCGGGTACGTATGATTTACGATTATTGGGGCAGCTTCGATTTATCGAAGAAATACCTGAAATCTTTGTTGGATGCAGGTGCTTTTGTCCGTCCGTTTCTTCCATTCCGTTGGCAAATATCTCGTAGCAATAAGATAAATTACCGAAATCATCGCAAATTGATTGTTGTAGATGGGAAAATAGGTTTCACCGGTGGTCTCAATGTGGCCGACCGATATGTTTATGGCAGTGCCCTGGGAAGTTGGCGCGATACCTTTATTCGTGTCGAAGGTGCAGCGGTGTATGGATTTCAGCTCCTGTTTCTGGTCGACTGGTATTTTGTCGACCGAAAACTAATCGAGGGTCCCGAATATTTTCCTGTTCCGAAAATATTTGAACCGAACCTGATACAACTTGTCAATAGTGGTCCCGATACTGACTGGGAAGCTATTATGCAGGGAATAGCTTCGGCCATTATGAGTGCAACAAAATATGTGTACATCCATTCTCCTTATTTTATGCCTACCGAAGTGATTGCTACCTGCATTCAGATGGCTGCACTCAGTGGTGTTGATGTTAGATTGATGATTCCACTAAAGTCGGATGCGCGGCTGTCTGATGCCAGCACGTTCAGTTATCTTGGTCAGGCGCTTGAAGCGGGTGTCCGGGTATTTCAGTATAAAAACGGTTTTTTACACAGTAAAGCCATCGTTATTGATGATTTTATATCCATTGTGGGTTCTTGTAATCTGGACGAACGGAGTTTCTTTCAAAACTTCGAAGCCAATGCTTTTATTTACGATCCTAAAACTGCAATAAAATTGAATAGTTTGTATTTGAAGGATATGGAGAATTGCGAAGAATTGACTCTGGAAGCCTGGACAAACAGAAAACATAGACAAAAACTGAAGGAATCGTTTGCCCGGCTTTTCAGCCCACTGATGTAATAAACCTTCAAAACAGGCAGAAAAAGGAACTTGAAAATTTTTGCTGAATGGATTTTTTGATTACTTTTGTGCCACTAAAAAATCAGCGGGATGTAGCTCAGCCCGGTTTAGAGTACTGGTCTGGGGGACCAGTGGTCGCAAGTTCGAATCTTGTCATCCCGACTGCTGAATAAAAGAGGCTTACATGAAAATGTAAGCCTCTTTTGTTTACTTAGGTAAAACAATGGCAAAACAAATTGTTCGCTAAAACACAAATAAATACAAACCTCACGAAGTTTTCATAGTTAAGTTTTGTTTTATGAATTCGATCTTGAAATGAATGGAGGTCAATGTTTCAATATTATTCTTTCCTATTTATCCTTTCCAGTTTATTCGCTTCTATAACCTCAAAAAGCATTATTTAGCATTATTCATATATTTATCACACAGATGATTGACTTGTATTTTTACAAGAAAAATCAATTGTATGAAAAAAGTATTATTTAAACTAACTGAATGGTGGAAAGCTGAAACTCCTGCTTTAGCTCGCTTCTTCCAAGTTATTTCCAGTGCCATTGCTGCGCTGCCCTTGTATTATGCTGCACTCCCTATGGAGTTTAAAACAGCTATTCCGGACTACTATCTGAAGTACATCGCCATTGTCGGTGGTTTGTGTGCATTTATCCTCCAATTCTTCAATAAAAAACAATCATGATTAAGTTAGGCAAATACTTCTCATTGGAAGAATTGATAGTAACCCATGAGAACCTGGACAACACACCCGGACCGATACAAATTCAAAAGCTGAAGGAGCTAGTCAAAAACATACTGGATCCACTCAGGGAAATGATTAATGAGCCGATAGCCGTCAATTCAGGTTGCAGAACATTGGCGGTAAACAAAGCCATTGGCGGAGCTCAAAAACCCATCAGCCAACACACCAAAGGTGAAGCTGCTGACATTGAATGTTTTGATAATGCAAAGCTTTTTCAAACCATTCGTGAGCACTTTCAGTTCGATCAGCTAATTTGGGAGAAAGGAAATGCTATACAACCAGACTGGGTGCATGTAAGCTTTAAAAGTAAAGGAAACCGCAACCAGATACTCAAATTTCAAAACGGAAAATATATACAACTATGAAAAACATAATTGTAATTTTAAGGAAGTACGCCCTGATAATACTAGCCGTTTTGATTTGTGGATTCTCTATATTTCGAGAATGTGATTCTAATCAAGAAGCTCCACAACGGGCAATCATTGATCAACGAGACATAAACAAGTCAAAAGAAGATAGTTTAAACACCGTTAGAGCCGATATCCTGCTTTGCCAGAAGGATAGTATTATTCAAATGCTGAATTCAAAACTAGCGAAAGAAAAAGTCAATACAGCAACTCAAAAAGCTGAAGCCAACAAGCAACATATTCTTAACGACACGCTCCAAGCTCGATTCGAAAGAGAAAAGAATCTAAGCACTTGCGAAGATCTTCTCCATGGCTTGAAGCTTGAAACAATGGAAAAGGATAGCGTTATTGAAAGTCTCGATTCAGAGATAGATAACTACTCCTGCGAAGTCAAAGAACTGGGGGAAAAAGTAGATATTCAAAAAGGCGTTATCGACAGCAAACAGAACCTACTTGCTTGTAAAGATTCAACAATAAACTTCTACAAGACTCAAAAGACGAAAACAGACTTTTGGAATAAGGTGAAAATCAAAGCAGCTGGAGCAATTATATTAATTGAAACTATAGGATTGCTGCTTAAATAGATTTATCATATTGGTTTGGTAACGTCAAAAAGCATCGTTTTGCATTATTTATATATTTATAATACAGGTATTTATCATTGTAAATTTACAACAAAATTATTAGTACAAACATTTAAAAACTTACAACTATGGCTAGGCAATTAGGACATGTAAAGTACGGAGGTACAATCGGCGAAATTCGCCATTTTAAGATTAAAGGAATGACTGGCAACTTTGCCGGGTTAAAGGGTGGTGCAACAGCAGAACAAATTAAGAATGATGCTGCATTTGTGAGAACACGTGAAAATATGAATGAGTTTGGAGGTTGTGCCAATGCTGGGCGTTCGGTTCGCATCGGTTTGAATGTGCTTATGAAGCAAATGAGTGATGCACAATTAACCGGTCGTCTTACCGCAATTATGAAAAAAATCAATCTGGAAGATTTAACCGAAGCTCGTGGTTACCGGGCCATCTTGGTTTCAACCCAAAGTAAGTATTTACTGGGTTTGAATTTCAATAAGAATTTCAGTTTTGACAGTTCTTTTATTGCTCCGATTGAATTGACAAACAATGTGGGACGCAATAGCTCAACACTGACTGTGGCAGCTTTCAATCCTGTAAAATCGGTGATTGCTCCTGCCGGTGCTACTCACTTCAGATTGATTAATGCTGTTTCTGTTATTTCGGATTTTGCTTATAATGCTACAACCGGTATTTACGAACCAATTCAACCAGAATTGAACGAAATATCAAATGTAACTTATTCAGCTTACTTGGACTTGAGCACGAATATCGCAGTTCCAACAGTCCTTATAAGTGATCTCCCGGGAGCACCTGTGATGACAGATGATGTGACTGTATTGAATTCTGTAGGTGTTGAATTCTATCAAAAAGCAGGTAACGATTACTACTTGCTAAATTCCGGTCACGCATTGAAAATTCAAAGTACATTCTAAAAACCAGTACCTGGTATTGTATTAGCTAAAGGGCTTTCCGAAAGGATAGCCCTTTTTTGTTCCGGATAATTGGTTCCTATGGCCGATCTATCAAGGGTGGGCTTATATAGGGCTTATGTATGACTTATGTAGGGCTTATCATGCCATTGGTTGCACCCATCATTCGGAAAATGGGAAATAACTTTTGGGGCCGTCCCACCGAGCCCGAAAAAAGTTATTCTCATTTTTCCGCCAGCAGTAACTAATGCTATTTTTAAAAGTCCGCACTAACATTGAAATTTGCAGCCATCATTCGGGAAGACGGGAAATAACTTTTATTCAACTAAAAGATTAACACGAAAAAGTTATTCTCGGCTTAACCGCCAGTGGTAATCAAGATTAAAACATTCTTCTCTTTTTCCGCTCTCCCGAAGGGGCTTAGTCTTATTGGGGCTAACTCTACGCAGAAAATAAAACATACCACTGGAAATGCGTGGGGAAAAAGCTTGGGTAGTGACTGAATGAATGGAGCTTGCGGAACGCACAACAACTCACCGATAAGGTGTAATTACTTTCCGCTCTGCCTTCAGGCGATTAATGGGGCTCACTCTACGCAGAAATGAAAAACATACCATTGGAAATGCGTGGGAAAAGAGCTTGGGTAGTGACTGAATGAATGGAGCTTGCGGAATGGAAAGGAAGGAGACTACCGAAGCTGTGCGGTGCTGAGGTGTATGCATGAAATGAAAGCGGAATGAAATGTAAGGGTGCGAAGTGAGGTACGAACGTAGTTCCTGGAATGTAATGGGCTGGAATAAATGCACTGACCGCAAGCACATGGATAAACCAACCCGGAATGTTTTTATTTTTCTGCACAACTAATGGGTGGCGGGGAAATATTGAGGCTCTTCGGGCAGCGGAGCGGGGCAAAGGCGTTGATCTTGTGCGGCTATTATACATAATTAGGTTATGGGCTTCCCTATTGATTTGCCTTCGGGCAAGGGA
>Ga0302162_10000313_pt1 | contig 13799 bp, 9 predicted proteins | sample I_Fen_E2_2_FD_193501 | JGI IMG/M metagenome (GOLD analysis project Ga0302162, IMG submission 193501) | Peat permafrost microbial communities from Stordalen Mire near Abisko, Sweden - I_Fen_E2_2 | ecosystem: Environmental > Terrestrial > Soil > Wetlands > Permafrost | place: Sweden: Abisko...
GATTGTATAAATTGCTTAAAGTGTACAGAAGTATGTCCTAGAAATAACGCTAATACAAATATTCTCGGACAAGATATAAATCAAAATCTGGCTGGATCTGTAGCAATGGCTACAATGTTAGGTGTTTATGGATTAACGAATTTTGGAGCAGATGCTGTAACTAACTCTGGCATAATTTCAAACCCTAGTGCAATTTCAACTAATGTAGCTTCAGATAGTTCAACATCAGATAACGCTTTACAAAAGTATAAAGATGGAACATATACAGGAAGTGGTCAAGGGTTTAGAGGGGGAACAACTAAAGTTTCTGTTACTGTAGCTGATGGGAAAATAGCAAAGATAGAAACTTTATCAAATGGAGATACTCCACAGTATTTTGAAAGAGCTTCAGGAACTATAACAAAAGAAATACTTTCAAAACAATCAACTTCAGTAGATACAGTTTCAGGAGCTACTTTTAGTTCTAAAGGAATCATAAGTGCTGTTAAAGATGCATTAAATCAAGCATCTATTTCATCTTCCAACAGTGATAATTCTAGCAATAATAGTGGAACTAAAGATGAAGCTGTAACTTCAAACACAGCAGAAGATACTAAGAATGCAACTTCAGCTTCAAAAGTAGATCAAGGAAGTACAAGTTCTAATGCATCTTCTACTAGTACTTCTTCTTCTAATAATAATACTAGCACTAAAAGTGATGCTACAACTTCAGCTCCAGTGGTGACACCTAAAACTACAACTTCAGCTCCAAAAGCAACTCAAGGAACTACAAGTTCTAATTCAACAAGTAGTAATAAAGGTGCTTACAAAGATGGAACATATACAGGAAGTGGCCAAGGATTTAAAGGCGGAACAACTGAAGTTTCTGTTACTGTAGCGGATGGTAAAATAACTAATATACAAACTTTATCAAATGGAGATATTCCACAATATTATAAAAGAGCTTCAGGAACTGTAATTAGTAATATTATTTCAAAGCAATCAGCTTCAGTTGACACAGTTTCAGGAGCTACATATAGCTCAAAAGGAATCATGAGTGCAGTAGCAAATGCTTTGAGTCAAGCAAAATAATAAAACTCTTTTAAATAGCTACTTTTCAATGAAGACATCTTCATTGAAAAGTAGCTATTCTTATATATTTTTCTATTTACATCGAATTAAATTAAGATGATTATATGATAACTAACACATTTATAGAAATTGTTAATATAATAATTGAAGGATTTATAATATAAACAGGAGTATGATATAAATGCCAAGCAAAAATAGAAATAATATAAGTCACAAGTCTACAATGGTACCAATAAATCGAATTAAAACAAAGAAAGAGACAATTTTAATTGAAGTTGAAAAAAATCAAGTTATAGGTGAATTTATTAATGAATTTGAAGTAATAAAACCTGTGAAAAGGTATGGCAAATATTACGTATTAGTAAAGAACAAGTAAAAAATATATACTTGACGTTTTAACCTTAATGTTATAATCTTTAGGGTATGAACGATAATTTTAGAATTGAATAACTAGGGGGGCTAATATTTTAGCTGAGATTGGAAAAATTGATTTCCTGACTCTTATAACCTGATTTGGCTAATACCAACGTAGGGAAGTATATTAATATTTGTGTATAGCTTTGAAGTATACATGTGCATATTTTATTGATGTATTCCTTAAGGAATACATTTTTTTTGCGTACAAATAATTTAAGATGAAAGGATGATTTTATGTTTAGAGCATTAACAATTGCTGGGTCTGATACTTGTGGAGGTGCAGGAATTCAAGCTGATTTAAAATCTTTTTCAGCTAATGGAGTTTATGGAATGAGTGTTATTACAGCGGTAACGGTTCAAAATACTATGGGTGTTTTTGGAATTCAAGATATAAATCAAGAAATAATTGAGGCGCAAATTGATGTTATTTTTGAGGATATTAGAGTTGATGCTATTAAAATAGGAATGGTATCACAAATTCCATCTATTAAAGCAATATCAAAAGCTTTAAGAAAAGTTAAAAAACTACCAGCAATAGTTTTAGATCCTGTTATGATTTCAAAAAGTGGATTTAATTTATTATCAAAGGATGCAAAAGATACTTTAGTTAAAGAATTATTTCCTTTAGCAACGTTAATCACTCCTAATTTACCAGAAGCAGAAGAAATTTTAGGAATTGAGATAAAAACTTTAGATGAAATGAAGGAAGCGGCTTCAAAACTTATGGAACTTGGACCAAAAGCTGTTTTAGTTAAAGGTGGACATTTAGAAGGTGCAGCTACTGATTTATTATTTGATGGAAAAGAATTTATAGTTTTATCACAAGAAAGAATTAATACTACTCATACTCATGGAACAGGATGTACTTTATCTTCTGCCATAGCTGCAAATTTAGCTAAAAATATGACTATGGAGGAAGCAGTGAGAGAAGGAAAGAAGTACATAACAGTTGCAATTGAACATGGATTTGATCTTGGAAAGGGTGTTGGCCCTACTAATCATTTTTATGAACTTTATAAAAAAGCTGGAATGATAATTGATTAAAAATGGCCGTTGATGCCATTTAAGGTACCCTGTAGACAATAAACAATTTTGATTTAAACTTCTTTAGAGTTTATGTATTCCAGTAAGAATTTTATATATTCTAAACCATAAATATTCTTCAGAATATTACCATATATATTCTGAAGAATATGCACATATCAAGTGAAACTTGATTCAGGTGGGGTTTAATCCCCAGCTAATCCTAGTTGAACTTATAACCTTAAGGGTCACAATGTACCCTCAAGGGGTACCTCGTCTAGGGTCGTGCCACTGTTATCTCCCACTTAAAGAAGAGGGAGTGTTACAGTGGATAGACATCAGATAAAAGAAGTACTCACAGATGAAAAAGTGCGTTAGCACAACCAAGAACTTTTTTACACAATTAAGAACTTTCACACATATAAAAAGCTAAAGTATTTATTCATTAATATTATACGAGTAAGTTAAGGCATAATTGTATTTAAAATAGAATGTGAGGAGAGAATAAAAAATGAATTATAAAACACAAATGGAAGCAGCTAAAAAAGGTATAGTTACTAAAGAAATGAAGGTAGTAGCTAAGAAAGAAAATATTTCGGAAGAAAAATTAATGAAGTTAGTTGCAGAAGGGAAAGTAGCTATTCCAGCTAATATTAATCATAAATCACTTAGTGCAGAAGGTATTGGAGATGGACTAAAAACTAAAATAAACGTAAACTTAGGTGTTTCAGGAGATTGTGTTGATTATACAAATGAAATGAAAAAAGTAAAAATGGCAATTGAGTTTGGTGCAGAAGCTATAATGGATTTAAGTAATTATGGGAAAACTCAAGAATTTAGAGAAAAACTTATTGAGTATTCTCCAGCTATGATAGGTACTGTTCCAATGTATGATGCAATTGGATATCTTGAAAAGGACCTTTTAGATATAAAAGCAGAAGATTTTCTTCGAGTAGTTAGACAACATGCAAAAGCTGGAGTTGATTTTGTTACTATTCATGCTGGATTAAATAAAAGAACTGTTGAATTATTTAAAGAAGATAAGAGAAGATTAAATATTGTTTCTCGTGGAGGATCTTTATTATTTGCTTGGATGGAAATGACAGGAAATGAAAATCCATTTTATGAATATTATGATGAGCTACTTGAAATTCTAAGAGAATATGATGTTACAATAAGTCTTGGAGATGCAATGAGACCAGGCTGTCTTGATGATTCAACTGATGCAGGACAAATTACTGAACTTATTGAACTAGGATTATTAACAAAGAGAGCTTGGGCAAAAGATGTTCAAGTTATGGTTGAAGGACCAGGACACATGGCTATGAACGAAATTGCAGCTAATATGCAAATTCAAAAAAGACTATGTCATGGTGCACCTTTTTATGTACTAGGGCCTTTAGTTACAGATATAGCACCAGGATATGATCATATCACATCAGCTATCGGAGGAGCTATTGCAGCAACACATGGAGCAAATTTCCTTTGTTATGTAACACCAGCTGAGCATTTAAGACTTCCAGATTTAGCAGATGTTAAAGAAGGGATTATTGCATCAAAAATAGCAGCTCATGCAGCAGATATAGCTAATGGACTTCCAGGAGCAAGAAATCAAGATAATGCAATGGCAGATGCTCGTCAAAAACTTGATTGGGAAGAAATGTTCAAGGTTGCCATTGATAGTGAAAAAGCTAGAACATATTTTGAAAGCCTGCCACCAGAAGAAAAACATAGTTGCTCTATGTGTGGAAAAATGTGTGCAGTAAGAACAACTAATAAAATTCTAAATGGTGAAAAAGTAGAATTACTTCAAACGGAGGGGAAATAATTATGAAAAATGAAATAGTTATAAAAATAGAAAAATTATTAGAGGAGGTTAGGAATAATAAACCTCTTGTACATAATATAACAAATTATGTTACTGTTAATGATTGTGCAAATATATTGCTTGCATTAGGGGCATCTCCAATTATGGCTGATGATATCAAAGAAGCAGCTGATATTACTAAGATTTCATCTGCACTTGTAATAAATATTGGTACATTAAATGAAAGAACAATTGAATCTATGATCGTATCAGGAAAAAAAGCAAATGAATTAAATATTCCAGTTGTGTTTGATCCAGTAGGAGCAGGTGCATCAGAGTTTAGAAATGAAACTACTAAGAGAATAATAGAAGAAGTAAAAATAAGTGTTTTACGTGGAAATATGTCTGAGATTAAGTTTATAAGTGGTTTGGAATCTACAACTAAGGGGGTTGATGCCTCTGAACGTGATATGCAAAATGGCAATGATGAAGGTGTTCAGGTAGCTGAAAATTTAGCAAACAAACTTAAATGTACTGTAGCCATTACAGGTGCAACTGACATTATATCTGATGGAGAAAGAGTAGCTATACTTGAAAATGGAAATAAAATGTTATCAAATGTTACAGGAACAGGTTGCATGACAAGTGCATTAGTTGGAGGTTTTTGTGGCGCAGGTTCAGATTACTTTATAGGAGCTATTTCAGGTATTATGTCTATGGGTATTGCTGGCGAAATTGCTTTTGAAAAAGCTGGACAAATTGGAACTGGAAGTTTTCATATAGCAATTATAGATGCTATAAGCAATTTGAATTCTAAAATAATTAAAAATATGGCAAAAATTCAAGTGAAATAGAAATAATCAAAGCGTGTATCAGATGCAGTTAGGTACACGCTTAATTATATTTAGTATATAATTAGAAATGAAAATTGACTAATTAGGAGGAAATATTAATGAAAGCAAAAATAGATTATAGTATTTATCTTGTGACAGATAGGGATTTAATGAGTACAGAAACTTTAGAAGAGGCTGTAGAACAAGCTATAATTGGAGGCTGCACATTAGTTCAATTAAGAGAAAAAGATTGCTCATCTCTTGATTTTTATAATACCGCAGTAAAGGTAAAACAAATAACAGATAAATATAATGTACCATTATTAATAAATGATAGATTAGATATTGCACTAGCTGTTGATGCCGCTGGAGTACATGTAGGTCAAAGTGATTTGCCAGTTGCAGTTGTTAGAAAAATAATAGGTGAAGATAAGATTATTGGAATTTCAGCAGGTACACTTGAAGAGGCTCTTAAAGGACAAAAAGATGGAGCTGATTATTTAGGAGTTGGTGCCATGTATGCAACTGGTACTAAAAAAGATGCAAATATAACTTCAATGGAGGAGTTAAAGAAAATAAGAGAAAGCGTATCTTTGCCGATAGTTGTAATTGGTGGAATTAATAAAGAAAGAATTAAAGACTTTAAAGGTATAGGAATTGATGGACTTTCAATAGTTTCAGCCATTATTGCTCAAAAATATATTGCAGATGCTACAAGGGAATTAAAAACTATTTTTAAAGAAAATATAATTATAGAGATATAACACTAAAATTTATCTGATGCTTAGTCAAGTATAACACTATGTTCTCTTTACATGAGATACAAGAACGTCACGATGTTAGATGGAGAGTACCATCAGAATATAAGTAAAAAACCAAATCTAATAAAAGGTGAGCACTTCTAAACAAGAGGTGCTTATTTTTTACTAGTAAATAGGTGTTAGGCACAATCAAAAAAATAATAAGTCCATTTGCCAGCCTATTTTCCATTATGCTGCGTCGGCAAATTGCCCTAATAGACCCAATATAAGGGTAATTAGTCTCCTTGCCTGATGAAAAATATTCATGGCAACTTTGGACTCGTTATTTATTTTCATGTGCCTTAAAGGAAAAGAATTATTCATAGAATTTGATGGCAAAATATTAAATGCGTTGGTAGGGAAAACTGGAATTCTTGAACCAACGCATTTTATTTTTTGTACAGAAATAGCATGATTGTAGATGAAATTTAAATAAAGAATATTTTGTTGAATTTTACCGAAATTAGTATAAAATGAAATATATAAGGTGTTTATAATGTAAGATAACAATAATTGGGGGTGTTCTATGTGTGTATCAAAAATAAACAGAATAAATTAAAATATGAAAATATGAAAATATGTTTAATATATTTGATGATTGGATTTCTTTGGATTTTCTTTTCTGATGGAACTGTCAATAAACTTGCTAATGATAGTAATATATTCTTAATCATAGGCACATATAAGGGATGGCTATTTGTTATTGTAACTTCAACTATTCTTTATTTATTAATAAACAATTTTTTGAAAAAAGTTGACTTAACAGAAAAGAAACTTAATGAAAGTTATGAAGAATTATCAGCAGTTAATGAGGAACTTGAAGCATATGTACAACAATTGACTGCTTCTGAGCAAGAACTAAAAATTCAATATTATCAAATTACTGAAAGTGAAGAAAAGTACAAAGCCCTTGTAAGCGAAATGCAACAAGGATTAGCAATTTATCAAGCAATTGTTGATGAAAATGAGGAAATTATAGAATATAGATTTTTGTATGGCAATAAAGGTCATGAAAAAATAACAGGATTAAAAAATCAAGATATCTTAGGAAAATCTATTTCAAAGATATTTCCTAGTATTGAAAACAGTATAATCGAAAAATATGGACATGTAGTAAAAACAGGAGAACCTCTAAGTTATGAAAATTATTTACAAGAGCTGTGTAAATATTTTGCGGTAACAGTTTATAGACCACAACAATTACAAATAGCAGTAATTGTTACAGATATCAGTGAACGAAAACAAATGGAAGATAAAATGGAATATTTAAGTTACCATGACCAATTAACAGGTTTATACAACAGAAGATTTTTTATCGAAGAGTTAATTCGACTAGATGTGGAAGGAAATTTACCTTTAACTATTATTATGGGAGATATTAATGGTTTAAAGCTTGTTAATGATTCTTTTGGTCATGTTATAGGGGATGAACTTATAAAAAAAGTAGTAGAAATTATGAGTAAGGGATGTCGGAATAATGACATTATTTCCAGAATTGGAGGAGATGAATTTGTAATTTTATTACCCAAAACAGATATTTATGAAGCAGAAAAAATTGTTAAAAGGATTAAAGCTTTATCATTAAAAGAAAACTTGAGTTCAGTAGAAATTTCTATTTCTTTTGGATATGAAACAAAGAAAAATGAGGAAGAAGATATTCAAGATATTTTTAAAAAAGCTGAAGATAATATGTATAAGAAAAAACTGCTCGAAAGTCCTAGTATGAGGTTGAAAACTATAAATTCTATAATGGCCACTCTTAATCGAAAAAACAAAAAAGAAGAACAACATAACAATAGGGTTTCAAGATTATGCCAAAGTATTGGTACAGCTATGGGCTTGTCTAAAGGTGAAATTAAGCAACTCGAAATTTCTGGATTGCTACATGATATAGGAAAAATAGCTATAGATGAAAATATACTTAATAAGCCGGGAAAATTGACTGATGAAGAATGGGAAGAAGTAAAGAGGCATTCAGAAATAGGTTATCGAATACTTAGTACATTAAATGATATGTCAGAAACAGCAAAATATGTGTTAGCTCATCATGAAAAATGGGATGGAACAGGATATCCTAAAGGCTTAAAAGGTAAAGAAATACCAATTCAATCAAGAATAATTGCAATAGCTGATTCATATGAAGCTATGAGTAGTGAAAGAAATTATTGTAATGCTTTGTCAGAGAAAGATGCCATAGAAGAATTAAAAAAGAATGCAGGTATTCAGTTTGATCCAGAGATTGTAAGGATATTTATTGAAGAGGTATTGAATAGACCATTTTATTAAAACGATAAAATAAATATAAAAAATCAATCTAAAGAGGGAGTTTTTTTGTAATGCTATATTAGAAAATACTCCCTATATACAGTGACTCAGTTATAAGTAAGTTTCAAGCCCTTTAAAAAATGCACATATCGTTTTGCGGTAATGGTTCATACAAATAGTTTATATAAAAAAGATATGATATAAGATTTTTATTCCTGATTTTATATATAAGATAGACGTTTAAGTTCTAAAATAACAAAAAACATATTAATGTTATCTCAGGCTAATTTTTAAATAAATATTTGTTTATATGGCAAATTAAAAATATAATTTTGCATGTGTATTACTCAACATATAGTAATAAAAACATTTCTAATAATCTATTGACTATATGATTAACTGGTAGCATAATAATGTTAAATTGACCTGGTGGTCAAGAAAGTCTCATAAGGAGGTGTTTCAATGAAAGATCCTATTGTTGTAGTTAAAGATGTTACAAAGGAATATACCATGGGGGATATAAAAGTTAAGGCTTCTGACAAGATGAGCTTTGAAATTCTTCAAGGTGAATTTGTTGTGGTACTAGGACCTAGTGGTTCTGGTAAAAGTACTGTTTTAAATATGATTGGTGGAATGGACAGACCTACATATGGAGAAGTATTTGTAGAAGGAAAAAATATAACTAATTATTCTGATAACGAACTTACTATGTATAGACGAAAAAAAATAGGTTTTGTATTTCAATTTTATAACCTAATGTCAAATCTTACAGCACTCGAAAATGTGGAATTAGTAAAATCCCTTAGTGATAATCCTTTAAATTCAGAGGATATTATGAGGGAGGTTGGACTAAGTGATAGAACATCGAATTTTCCAGCACAGCTTTCGGGAGGAGAGCAACAGAGAGTAGCAATAGCAAGGGCATTAGTAAAAAATCCATTACTACTTTTGTGTGATGAGCCTACAGGAGCTTTGGATTATAATACAGGAAGATTGATTTTAAAATTACTTTATGATATTAACAAAAATACTAATAAAACAATAATAGTTATTACACACAATGCAGCTATTGCAGCTATGGCTAACAGAGTTATTAGGGTAAGAAGTGGTGCTGTAGAATCTATGAGTATTAATGAAAATCCTAAACCACCTGAAAGGATTGAATGGTAATGAATATTTTATTCAGGAATTTATTAAGAGATATAAAAAAATCAAAAGGGCAATTTATTTCTATATTAATAATTGTTATTTTAGGGGTTACATTTTATACAGCGATAAATTCAGCATTTAAAAACCTTTCTAATTCAAGTGATAAATATTATGAAGAGTATAGGTTAGCAGATATTTGGGTGGATCTTTATAAGGCGCCAATAGGTATACAAGAAAAAGTAAAGAGTATACCTAATGTAGAAACAGCTACAGTAAGAATTGTTAATGATGCTAGCATAAGTATTTCAGAAGAAAATGCAACTTTAAGGTTTATAACACTTCCAGACGTAAAAAGAGATATAGTAAATGATATTGTAATAAAATCAGGAAGATATTTTTCAGAAGGTGATACTAATCAATGTCTTTTAGATGAGGATTTCTTTAAAGCAAATGAGTTGAATTTAGGAGAATATATTTATCCAATAATAAATGGAAACAAAGTTAAGCTAAAAATTGTTGGGTGCGTCAAAAGTCCTGAGTTTGTTTATACTTTAAAAGATTCAAGTGAAATTATGGCAGACAATAAGAAGTTTGGAATAATATACATTAAACAATCCTTTGGAGAAGCAATTTTTGATTTTAATGGATCTATTAATAATATTTCAATTCAAATTGCTAAGGGTAGTGATGTAAAGAATGTAAAAGATGATGTGGAAAAAGCTTTAAAAAACTATGGAGTTAAGAGTGTTATTGATAGAGAAGAACAGACAAGCAGTAAGATGATTAGCGAAGAAATAAAACAATTGAAGTCTATGGGAGGCACTTTTCCAGTAATATTTTTTATGGTTGCATCAGTTATTATATATATTATGATGGGAAGAATGGTAGAAAATCAAAGAACTCAAATTGGAGTATTAAAAGCCATAGGTTTTACTAATATGCAAGTATTATCATATTATATGAGTTATTCTGCAATTATTGCACTTGTGGGTAGCTTCCTAGGTTCTATTTTGGGCACTTATATGGGAGTTGGTATGACAAAACTTTATAATAAATATTTTAATTTACCTCTTGCTGATATTAAAATTTATGGAGAGTTTGTAATTCCAGCTTTTATTTTAACATTAATATTCTGCTTATTTGCAGGATACAGTTCTTGTAAATCAATATTCAAAATAATGCCTAGTGAATCCATGAGACAAAAATCACCTGAAAGCGGTAGGAAGATAATTATTGAAAAAATAGATATTATATGGAGAAATACAAGTTATTTAGGTAAGATTATAATAAGAAATTTATTTAGATATAAAAAGAGGGCAATATTAACCTCATTCGGAGTTATATTTTCTTCAGCTATACTTTTAGTGGCTTTAAGTATGTCAGATTCCATGAATTTTATGATAGATCAGCAATATGGAAATATTCAGAACTATGATATAAAAGTGAAATTCTCTAAATTAATTAATATAGATGAATTAAATAATATTAAGAATATTACTCACGTAAAAGATTTAGAACCCGTATTAGAAACAGGTGTTGAAATATCAAATGGATGGAAAAATAAAAATGTGGGATTTACTGCACTCGTAAAAGATCCTAAAATGTATAAAGTTGAAGATAAGAACGGTAATGAAATAAGTATTCCTAAAAATGGGATACTTATTTCTGAAAAACTTGCAAATACTTTAGGCGTAAAAGTAAATGACAGTGTGAATATTAAATTTTATTTTCCGGGAAAAGAAAAGAAAGAGATGGTTATTAAGGGAATTGTAGTTCAATACCTAGGGTTAAGCACATATACTTCTATGGATAATTTAAATAGTATACTAGGAGAAGGCATGATAGCAAGTTCAGCCGTATTAAAATTGGATAATATTAATTTTGAAAATGAAGTTAAAGACAAGTTAAAAGATATGCCAGCAGTTACATCTGTAGAATCGAAGACAGATTCTCTTAATGCTCTTTTAAGCACTATGGGTGCAATGAAAGCTTCTGTTGGAGTGTACATTATACTTGCAGGGATTCTACTTATTGCTGTTTTATATAACATTGCTGCGATTAACATTTTTGAAAGACAAAGAGAACTTGCGACTTTAAAGGTATTGGGGTTCAACAACAATGAAGTTAAAAAACTAATTTTTAATGAGAATTATATAATTACTGTATTTGGGATGATTATAGGATTGCCATTTGGAAAATGGCTTGGAGCTTATTTGATGGCAAGTAGCAGTACTGATGCTTATACAATTCCATATGTAGTAGAATTTAAGACTTATATTATTGCAATAATTATAACACTTATTTTCACTGCTATTACTAATTTAACTTTAATGAAAAAGATTAAATCTCTTGATATGATAGAAGTCTTAAAAAATAAAGAATGATTAATTCAGGTAGGAGTTAAGAATTAAGAGCTAAGAGTTAGTTGATAAAAATTTTGGAGGAATTTTGTCATACATTGTTAATTGTGTACTGTTAACTGATTTAAGGGGAGATGAGTGAATATGAAGATAAACATCAAAAATAAGAAAGTGTTTTGGGGAATAACTTTAGGATTACTATGTATAGCAGGTGGATTCGTTTATGTGAATATGCAAGGTGGACAAGTAGTGGAGACTGTAATTGTAGAAAAAGGTGAGATAAAACAATATATTGAGGATACAGCTACTGTGCAAAGCAATAAAAAACAAACGGTTTATATTGAAGGTTCTGGAAAAATAAATAGTATAAATATTAAGGTAGGAGATTATGTAAAAAAAGGTGATGTACTATTAACAATGGACAAGGAAGATTTAGAGTTAAAACTTGAAGATGCTAATTCAAAGATTGAAGCAGCTAAAGCTCAACTTGCAAGTACTGATAGCTCTAATTACGTAAATAAGATTGAAATTGCACAAGCAGCTGTAGATGTAGCGAAAATTACTTATGAATCTACAAAGAGAGAATTTAATAATGCAAAGACACTTTATGAGTCTGGTGCTATAAGTCAGGAAGATTTTAATAAGGCTGATGATGCATATAAAAATGCGGAGGCCTCATTAAAATCTGCAAATTTTCAGCTGGAAGATGTTAAAGATGGGACTCCTTATTATGTAAAAAATGGATATATAGCTACAGTTGAACAGTCTATGATTCTAAGGGATACTATAATGAATAATATTGAGAAGCAACAAGTTTTAGCTCCAATTAATGGAATTGTCATTGAAAAACTTGTGGACGAAAACTCAATAGGGACAGCTGGTAGTGCAGCATTTTTAATAGGAGATACTAAAAGTTTAGAACTAGAAGCTAATATATTATCAGATGATATTTATAAAGTTCAAATAGGAAATGATGTAGAAATAAGTGGCAAAGCTATAGGAAATTTAACTGTAAAAGGTAAGGTGATAAAAATAGCGCCAGAAGCAAAAAATATAACATCTTCATTAGGTGTAAATCAAAAAAGAGTTCTTGTAACTATTGAAATAAGCGATGATACCAATTTATTAAAACCGGGTTACGATTTGGACAGTAAGATTATAACTGAAATGAAGAATGATACTCTAGTGGTACCCGATAGTTCAGTATTCGATTATAAAGGAAACTCTTGTGTATTTGTTGTAGATAATGGAAAGGCTGTTATAAAGCAAGTTAACAAGGGGATTGAAAGTGAAAAAACAATAGAAATAATAGATGGTTTAAAAGAAGGAGATAGAATAATAGTAAAACCTGATAACAATACAAAAGAAGGAATGAAGGTAAAGCTTTAAAATAATATAGATACCTTAAATGGATACTATACTTAGCAATTTTCAATTATCATGCTCAATTTTCACTAAATGACCATTGAGCATTGACCATTGTATAATCGGAGGTGCAGACAAAACGTGATGAATAAATTTGAAAATTTACAAGAAGAAAAAAAGAAAAAAATATTAGATGTTGTTATTGAAGAATTTGCAGTAAAGGGATATGATAAAGCATCTACAAATTCTATAGTAAATAAGGCAGGTATTTCTAAGGGAATATTATTTCATTACTTTGGAAATAAAAAGAACTTGTTTCTATATACATTTGACTATTGTATTACCAATTTAATAGATAAATATTATTCACTAAAAGAGGTTGAATCAGAAGATATATTTGAAAGATTCATGAGAATTAGCATAAGAAAGATGAAGATAATTCAAGAGGAACCTGTTATGAATAAGCTAGTATTTTCAGCAATTTCCAATATGCCAGAATCATTGGAACAAGAACTTACAGAAAGATATAATACCTATTGCTCAAAATATTTACCAGAATTTTTTGAAAAAATAGATACATCAAAATTTAGAAAGGAAATTGATTCGCAGAAAGCTATAGAGTTAGTAATGTTATGTATGGATGGGCTTTCTAGCAAGTATATTCAAAAGTATAAGAATATTCCCTTTGATGAAGTTTTTAATAATATAG
>Ga0302162_10000317_pt1 | contig 13711 bp, 11 predicted proteins | sample I_Fen_E2_2_FD_193501 | JGI IMG/M metagenome (GOLD analysis project Ga0302162, IMG submission 193501) | Peat permafrost microbial communities from Stordalen Mire near Abisko, Sweden - I_Fen_E2_2 | ecosystem: Environmental > Terrestrial > Soil > Wetlands > Permafrost | place: Sweden: Abisko...
TCCAGCTACAACAAGTATAGTAGCACTATTTGTAAACATTAATAAAATAGGACTTAATGCATCATTCGTTCCATTATGGTTAGTATTTGGTGCAAATGCATTTTATGTAATTCTATTTAAAAACTTCTTTGAAGGATTACCGCAGGAATTAATAGAGGCAGCTAAGTTAGATGGATGTGGGGTATTAAGGATATTTATAAAGATTATATTGCCACTTTCAAAGCCAATAGTAATGGTAGTAGTAATTTTTACGATTACAGCAGCATGGTCAGATTTCTTACTACCATATTTAGTTCTTAATGGCAGCAGTAAGGAAACTGTTATGGTTCGATTATTTGCATATAGTAGCTCTAAAAATGTAAATGATGTAGATATGCTAAGAGCTGTAGCATTTTCAATCATTCCACCAATTATACTATTTACAATATTCCAAAAACAAATTACAGATGGTGCCACAGCAGGTGCAGTAAAGGAGTAGAATATGGCAAAGATAGCAGACAAGTATTATATAGCTGATCCTTGGAAAGTTATAGAAGAAGGATTTGATAAAGAATATTCAGAAGTATCAGAGTCCATATATTCACTTGGTAATGAGTATATGGGAATTAGAGGATATTTTGAAGAAGGGTATACTGGTGATGGCCTTATAGGAAGTTATTTTAATGGTGTATATGAATCACAGAATGTAACTGGATCATCCTATAAGGGAATAATAGACAAAACTGAATTTATGGTAAATTCAGTAGATTGGCTATATACTCGCATAATTATTGATGATGAGCAATTGGATTTAAATATATGTACAGTTAAGGATTTTAAAAGAGAACTTGATTTAAAAACAGGTATCTTAAAGCGTTCATTTATATGGAAAACAAAGATTGGTAAAGAATTAAGATTGGAATTTGAACGTTTCTTGTCAATGGATAATGCACATTTAGCAGGACAAAGAATAAGTATAACACCAATTAATTTTAATGGTGATTTAACCATTATATCAGGATTGGATTGCTCTAACATTCATCAGATGGCAGGAAAAAATTTTTGGGAATGCAGTAAAAATGAAAGTGGACAAGGTTGGCTTAGTATATTAGGAACAACAGAAAATACAAGGCATAATGTATTTTCTGCTTGTAGTTTTGACTGTATATGCGAAAAGGAAGAGGATATTAGTGAAGAAAAGAAAGCTTTAAAGAAATTTACAATTAAACTTAATGAGGATAAAAAGGCTATATTCACTAAAGTTATTAGCAATTTGGTAAATAAGCATGAATCAAATACATCATTTGATACATTTAGTTCTAAATGTGAGGAAGTAAAAAAAGATATTATATCATTTATATATAAGGATATTAAAAATAAAAGCATTTCTTGGTGGGAAAAAATATGGATGGAATCAGATATTATTATAGATGGTGATGAATTAAATCAACAGGGTATAAGATTTTGTATATTCCAAATGCATCAAACCTACCATGGAGCAGAGCAAGGGAATGTAATAGGAGCAAAGGGTCTGACAGGAGAGGCCTATAGTGGAAATTCTTTTTGGGATACTGAAGCATATTGTTTACCATTCTATATTTTTAATAATGCTGAAGCAGCTAAACAATTATTAAAGTTCAGGTTAATAACATTACCAGAAGCACAGAAGAGAGCAAAGCAACTAGATTGTGATGGAGCATTTTTCCCAATAGCAACTATTAGTGGAAGAGAATGTTGCAGCTTATGGCAGCATGCCAGCCTACAACTCCAAGCATCAACAGCAGTTGCTTATGGTATATGGCATTATGAAAATGTAACTAAAGATGAAAATTTCGTATTTGAAGTAGGAACTCCATTACTTATTGAAATTAGCAGGATGCTTGTAACTAGAGGTGATTGGAGTGGAGATAAATCTAAGTACGGATACTATGGAGTAATGGGGCCGGATGAATTTCAGATGATGGTTAATAATAATTGTTATACAAATTATATGGGGAAAGCTTCACTTGAATATACCTTAGAGGTGTTAGAACGTTTGAAGAATAAGGACAAACTAGTATATGAAAACATAATTAATAAATTTAATGTTAAGGAAGATGAGCTTGTTAACTGGAATACTATTTCTGAAAAAATGTTTATTCCTTATGATGAAAATACCAAGATTTTTGAGCAACACGAAGGATATTCTAATTTGCCACATATCGATGTTGATAAAATTCCAGTAGAGGATTTTCCGTTATATCATAATTGGAGTTATGATAGGATTTACCGTAATGACATGATTAAGCAGCCAGATGTACTTATGCTTATGTTACTGTATAATGGCAGATTTACAGATAAGCAAATCAAAGCTAATTATGAATATTACGAACCTAGATGTATCCATGAAAGTTCACTTTCACCGTCAGTACATTCAATATTAGCAACACAACTTAAGAAACATGAGGAAGCATATGATTTCTTCGGCTTTGCAACTAGAATGGATTTAGATAACTACAATCGTAATACACGAGAAGGCTTGCATACAACTTCAATAGCAGCAGCTTGGATGAATATTTTGTATGGTTTTGGTGGAATGCGTTCTGATAAGGAAATCCTTAGCTTTAAACCTTCAATTCCTAAAGAGTGGAATGGATATTCATTTAGATTATTTTATAAAAATGATGTAATAGTAGTAGAAATTAATAAAGAAAGCGCAAGTTTTTATACACTAAATGGTACAAAAATTCAGGTTGAAATATATGAAGAACTTGTAACAATAAGTGATGAAAAAGCAATAATAAATATTCCAAATGAATGGAGGGGTTAAAATGATCAGCTGGCTGATAAAAGAAAATGTATATAATAAAGATAAAATATCTGCCAATGGTAATAAGTTTCTTATAGGAAATGGATATATTGGAATAAGAGGAACTTTACCTGAGTACGAGAAGGATCAATTTGCTGCTATAAATTTATCTGGAATTTATGATCAAGTAGGAAATGCTTGGAGAGAACCACTAAATGCACCAAATGCTTTGTTCACATACATTGAATTTGATGGACAGGAATACCGTTTACCAGAAGTTGAACCTTCAACTAATAAGATTTGTTTGGATTATAGACATGGAATTTTTAAAGTTTCAACTAGTTTTAATACTCCAAATGGATTGATAAAGATTGACGTTGAAAGATTTGCAGGAATAGAAGATAAACATTCTATCTTAATGAAATACAGCGTTACTACACAAGCAGAAGGGAAATTAGATATATATACAGGGATTGATGGAGATGTATGGGATATAAATGGTCCTCATTACGACCAAATTAAATATTCAGTAGAAGAAAATACTTTAATTGTACATGCATTGACTCATGAGAATAAAGATACGGTTTGTGTATGTGAAAAAATAAAATATGAGTTTGAAGCAGGTGAAGAAGTTTTAGAAAAGGAAAACAAACTGCTTAGAAATATAAGTATTAATAGCAGCAAGGATTCAACTTATACAATATATAAATTTATTAGTCTATATACTAGTAAAGATTGTAGCGATACATTAAATAAAACTAAGTCATCTCTAGGTGAGTTATATAATAAGGATTATTACGATTTATTAGAAGCTCACAAGAAAGCCTGGGATAAGCTTTGGGAAGTTTCAGAAGTTATTATTGATGGTGATGATAAGGCCATGGAGGCACTTAATTACTCATTATATCATCTTCATTGTATAGCACCTAGACATTCTGAAAGTTTATCTATTGCAGCAAGAGGATTATCGGGGCAGACCTATAAGGGAGCGGTGTTCTGGGATACAGAAATGTTCATGCTTGATTTCTTTTTAAATACTGAACCTAAAGTAGCAAAAACGCTGCTTAAATATAGAATAGACACATTAGAAGGAGCTATAAAAAAAGCTAAAGTATATGGATATAAGGGCGCATTTTATGCGTGGGAAAGTCAGGAAGGCGGATATGATGCGTGCTCTGATTATAATGTAACAGACGTATTTACAGGACGTCCAATGAAGACTTTTTTCAAGGATAAGCAAATTCATATATCTTCGGCAATAGTATATGGGATTATGAAATATGTTAATCGAACAGGCAATAATGATTTGATTGCAGAGGGTGGAGGTAAAGTAATAATTGAGTGTGCAAATTTCTATCATGATTTATTACTTACCAAAGTTGGTTCAGGTGTATATGAGCTTAGAGATGTAATTGGACCAGATGAATATCATGAAAGAGTAAATAATAATGCTTACACTAATAGAATGGCAAAGTTCACGCTTGAAAGTGCTATAAAAGTAATTGAAATGGCAGAAGGTACTAATTGGAAAGAAATAAAAGAATACAACTTAGACCGATTAAAAGAGAAGTTCGTTGATGCAGCGAAGAAGTTGTATATACCAATGCCCGATGAAAAAACGTCAATAATTCCACAGTTTGATAGTTATGAAGATTTAGAAGATATTGAGATCGAAAAATTAAAAGAAAGGCTGTTAAATGAGAAAGAATATTGGGGTGGGGCATATGGAATAGCATCTCATACAAAGGTTATAAAACAAGCAGATATTATAGCAATGCTAAATCTCTTCCACAGAGAATATTCAAAAGATATAATGCTTAAGAATTGGGAGTATTACGAACCAAGAACAGAACATGGATCGTCTTTAAGTGCTTGTATGTATGCATTGGTAGCCTGCAAATGTGGAATGCCAGATAAAGCGTACCCCTTCTTCTTAAAATCAGCTCTTCCTGATATATTAGGGGAGGGAAAGCAGTGGGCTGGACTTATATATATAGGTGGAACTCATCCAGCTTCGTCTGGTGGAGCATACATGACAGCAATAGAAGGTTTTGGCGGAATATATTTTGAAGATGGTGTTGTTAAAGCAAAGCCATGTATGCCATCCGTGTGGAAATGTATGAGTTTTAAGATAGTATATGAAAATAAATTGTATCAAGTGGACATAACTGGTAATAAAGCAGATATTGAAATAATTAAATAAGGAACTATTTTAATGCAAATTATAAAATTGTCATTACGCTGTCTCGTTCAACAAGTCTAATAGGAAGAATTGTTTCTTTGTTAGTAATAGATCTTCCTTCAAGTTTGTCAATCATATAATTTACAGCAAGTTTACCTTTTAAAGGAGCATCCTGATGGATAGTAGTCAAGGCTGGTGATACTAAATTACATAAGTTAATATCATCAAAACCTATTATGGATATATCCTCAGGTACTCTTTTACCTGCTTGCTTAAGGCCAGTAATAATACCAGCAGCTAATATATCAGCAGTAGCAAAAATGGCAGTTAAATCATTTCTTTTAGCCAAAGATTTTCCAAGTGCGATAGTTGTAGTAGTATCTAATTCTTGCTCAAACACAAGGTTATTATTGAATTTTATGTTAGCTTCTGAAAGAGCCTTTTTATATCCATCGAAACGTTCAGATACAACACCTTTGTATTTTATAGATGGTGATGCAAATGCAATGTTAGTGTGACCATGATCAATAAGATATTTGGTAGCTAGATAACCACCATTGAAATCTTCAAGACTCACATTACAAACATTAGGATTTGAAACGTAACTATCTATTAAAACAATAGGAATTTTAAGTTTGGTGAGTACATTGTAAAAATCATCTTCATAAATACCAGTCAGAATCAAACCATCAAGATTCCAGTTTCTAAGAAAGAAATCTAAATCATGACTTGTTTCTACTGTACGAAGCATTAGGTAATAACCATTTTCACGTAGCGTTGATTCAATAGCACCTATAAAAATAGAGTGGAATGGGTCTTCCATAAAATTCCTGTTATGATTTGTTACTATATGGTTTATTACACCTATAACTTTTGATGAATTAGAAACTAATGAACGGGCTGACATGTTTGGAACATAGCCTAAATCCTCGATAGCGTTATTAATTTTAATGATTGTTTCTGCTGAAACACGCCCAGATTTACCATGAATTACATTAGAAACAGTAGTAAAACTTACGCCAACAGCTTTGGCAATATCCTTTATTGTTGCCATATGTATATGTCACCTCTTTTGTTAGTTTAAGGTTAAACCTTTTGTATATTTTACCATTAAAGAGACGGATTGTATAGTATAAAATCAGAAGGAGATAGTAATAAGATGATTAAAGGAGTAATTTTTGATTTAGACGGAGTATTAGTTTCAACTGACGAAATGCATTTTAAAGCATGGAAGATGTTAGCAGATAAGTTGGGGATTATTAATTATACAGAAGAGGATAATAAAAGACAAAAAGGGGTAAGTAGAATGGAATCTTTGGAAGTAGTTCTTTCAAAAGGAACTACTATTTATTCTAGGCAAGAAAAGGAAAAATTCGCAGAAGAAAAAAATAATTACTATGTTAAATTATTAGAAAGACTAGATTCTAAAGCGATTTTAAAGGATGTAATGGAAACCTTAGTGTTCCTTAGAAATAAAGGAATAAAAATTGCAGTGGGCTCAGCAAGTAAAAATACTCATCTTATTTTAGAGAAGACAGGACTAAATAAATATATTGATGAAATAAGTTGTGGACTAGATGTTACTAAATCAAAGCCAGATCCAGAGGTATTTTTAGTAGCAGCCAGAAAGTTGAAACTTAAAAATGAAGAATGTCTTGTAGTAGAAGATTCTAAAGTAGGAATAGTAGCAGCCAGAGCTGGTCATATGAAATCTCTTGGGGTTGGTCCGGAGCATTCGCAGCTTGGCGCAGATTATGATGCATTAACAATGCAGAGTAATGTAGACTGGAGTGAACTTCTTTAAATATAGATGAATTAAAAAAATATGATTTGAGTGGAAATATAAGTGAACTGAAAAATGTTGTTGAAAGAGATTATTATATAAGTGAAGATGAAATCATGAATATAGATTGTTAAGATTATAACAATAAATATGAAAATATTAACAAACATGAATCTTCCATAGAAGAAATAAAAATAGTACCTTTTAATGAGTTAGAAGAGAAGGCAATAAGAGATGCTTAAAAAAAATGTGATGCAAATCTTCAACTAGCAGCAAAATTATTAAATATAGGAAGAGCAGCATTATATAGAAAGATAAAGAAATATGAAATTTATGTATCAAAATCAGAAGACTCAATAGATGTGTATCAAAATAAGAACAAAAAAATGTATCATTTTGATACATTTTTTTGTTTTGTCTTCAAATTTATTAGATTAGCCTTTTTTAATGAAATTCTTAGTATCAAGTGAAACTTGATTCAGGTGGGGTTTGATCCCCATCTGAATCTTAGTTGAACTTATCCAGGAGCGTGCAGCCGTTATTTCCCACTTAAAGAAGTGGGATGTTACGGATGCTAGCTATCGGATAAATAATGAGAAAATATGCACATTAAAAAAGAGCAGTTATGCTGCATATAAGAACATCTAATAGCATTAAAAAAGAGTATCTATGTTGCATATAAAAACATCTAATAGCATCTTGGACTTGTTATTTTTTTTCATGTGCCTAAAGCAATGTATTAACACCGTTTACATTGGCTTGTTCATCATCATCCATAGGAATAACTATACATTTTTTTCCGTCAATTATTTGTGTTTTTATTTGAGTTACTTTTTGAGGCTTTACTTGAAGTACAATGTCGTAGTTTGAAGTAGTATGTTCCTCAGCTTCTATTTCAGATTCAGAAGCTAATTCTAAATTCGAGTTCGAGGTTGCTTCTAAATTAGAATCGGAAGTTGAGTCTAATTTAGAAGCAGAATTTGTTTCTACCATGATATCACTCTCTGTTTTCAATATGGTATCAGTTTCTGATTCCAAAGCTGATTCTTTTTCTGAATCTAATTCAGCATCTATTTTTGTTTTTTCAAGTCTTTCTTCTAGTATTCGTACTTTTTTTTCAAGTCTCTCTTCCTTTTTTCTTTGCTCATTTGCTGCTAGTGCTTTTGTATCGATTAAATGTTCTACTACAGGAGGCGTATCACCGAATTCTTCCTTATAGGATTTTTCGATTTTTGCAGTAATTTCTTCAGGAATACCGCTTTCAATTAGAATATTTTGAATGCTATCATTAGTCAAAATTATAGGCTCAGCATCTTTACCATTAACAGTATTATGATCATCTACCATATTATTAAGAGTTTCTTGAAGTTCCATGAATAAATGATCAGATTTTTCTTCATAATTGCCAATGGCATTACGAATAATAGTATTGAATGCTTCTTTTTGTTCAGTAGCAGTTTGTTTTGAACTACAACCTAAAGCTTTTTCCATTAATTCTGGATGTGGATCTTTTGCATTTTTTGTATAGTACATAATAGAATGAATATCAGTACTACGGTCTGTAAAAGCTGGAAATACAAATCCAAGATCAGGGGGACCAACTATCCAATCTCTAAGTCGTGCTCCAATTCGATTTTTATCTTCAATATATCCAAGACCTGGTTTTGAAAGTGATACCGGACATATTGCACATAGCAGGTATTCATATACTTCTTCGGATTCATCTAATTTTTCATTATCCGTAGTTTTTGTCATAACATCGTATGCATCGTGAAAAATAAGTATTAGAAAATTACCTGTGTAGTCATAACTATCTATAATTAATTTATAGAAGTTATCAAGCAGAGCATCATTTTTTAAATTGCTTTTTTTAAGTTCCATTAGAGAAAGTTGTCTACCGCCTATGTTTTCCTCATCAAGAGGAAAACTAAGTTCTAGAAGATTATTTCCCACTGTTCCAGATAATGTTTTTCTTGCAATCTCCAAATATTTAAAGAATTCTGTCTCTTGTAGAGTTAAAAAAGTTTCTTTGATATTTAAAACAATATTTTTTTGACCATCTACATAGCAACCGCACATTCTGGTAAATGTACATTCGTCTTTTTTTAAACGTCTTTTTAATTCTAATATTTCTTTTTTATTCATAATCGCCCTCTCATTCCATGAGTTTTATTAGTACATAGTAAAGAATATGCTACATATATATAGTATAGTGTTCAATGAATAGCTCTGCAAGTAACTAAATAAATTTAAAATAATATTTAAAAGAGTTACCATAGAATGTTTGGAGTAGGAGATGTTTTAGCATCAAGATTAATAGGCTCTATTGGAGATATAAGAAGGATTCCATAATGGCAAAGCTCTAATAGCTTATGCGGGAATAGATGGGCCACCATTTGAATCCGGTAATTTTAAAGGGACAAGGCAAAAGATATCGAAACGAGAATCTGCATATTTGGGAAAACAGGATATGAAATAATGACTTCTTTAAATGCTATAAAACCGATAGAGGATTCAGTTGTATATGACTATATGTTAAAGAAAGAATCAGAAGGAAAAGCTAAAAAAGTGACTAAAATAGCAGGATTGAATAAGTTCTTAAGGATTTATTCTGCAAGAGTAAAGGAAGTATATAGTAAGGTTTGAAAATAGAATCTGTTAGAGAATAATGTTGATATGGACATATGAAAGACTTGTAAATAAATACAATTATAATATAATGTGTATATGTAATAATACATGATAGCAGATTATTGTTCATCATAAAGATCATAAATACTATTATTATTTCTAATATAAATTAGTGTCTGAAAATCAATTAATTTGTAAGGATTTATAGATGTTCTTTTAATCCAAAGTTTGATTATATAACCATAAGGGAACATTAAGATATATTTAAGGTAATACTATAAAAATATAGTTATAGTTAAAAAAGCTCTAGCACAGACTAATAGAGCTTTTTATTGTGGAAAATATAACAGGATTGTAATTTAGTTAAGTTGAAAAACTGGCTATTTCTATAAAATTTCAATGTTAGGGATAGCATAAGCAGTTAGGAGTCGAGCCAACATCTCCCCAAAAACCACGTTAAGCTAATAATATCAAAAATAAGTACCATAAAGGTCATAGTCACTTTATTTTAATACTTTGATTTTGGTAATAGTTTTAGAACTGAGGAAACTATATTTAGAATTATTAATACCTGCATATCTGACGATCAAAATGTAAAACTTGAAGAATTACTCAACTCTAAAATTGATAATAATAAAACTCGTTTGGCCTTGGTTAAAAGAAACGCCAACAAGCCATTCACCGGAGTTCTTTGAAAAAGGCATTGAAAATGACTCCGGTATTATAATTACTTGCGCATCTCAGATGGTGATGTTTTTTGATATTTTTTAAATAAACGACTGAAATAATTACTATCATCAAAGCCTACAGCCATAGCAACTTCACTGATATTTAAATCGCTTTCGGATAAAAACGTTACTGCCTTATTAATGCGTAGGTAATTTATATAATCAACGGGACGCTTACCAGTAGTGCTTTTAAAGATACGACAAAAATGTTGATTGCTCATGTTGGCTAAGTTTGCTAGTTGGGTGAGACTAATATTTTCATTGTAATGCCTATCTATATATTCTAATACAGTACGTAATTGATTCATGCCTTTTTGCTGGCGATCATATCCATTGTTATTGAAGAGTTCCTGTTTATATTGTCGCAATAGTAATACGATTATATGATAGATATGTTCTTTTATAGCCAATTCGCACCCTATTTCTTGTTGAGTATATTCTTTGACAATCTGCTGGATTTGCTCTACCAACTGATCATTTTGCTTGATAAGATTTTGAAAACGAATTCGACCTTGCAGCAAGGGATTTATATATTTTGTTTGGCAAAAATCAACCTGGCTGCTGAGCAGGAAGTTAAGATCGACTTTCACGATATAATAAATCAAATGTTGGCAGAGAGTTTCACCACAGTGTATTTCGTTATTATTTATAATCATTAGATCACCTGTTTTGACATCATAAGCTTGGCAATTGCAATGAAGCAATGCTTCACCTTGTTCAAAATACAAAATTTCAAATTGTTCATGCCAGTGACTTTCAAGTACAGGGCCACTTTCGAATTGTTCATAACGGGTTATTTTAACTGGAAAATCATGGTACATATCGTAGTCCCACTGTCGTCTAGTAGCAATTGTCACTTCTATCGCCTCCTAATGCTAATATTGTGCTAATAGTTAGTAATATAATCCATGAATTATATTACTGATTTGTATATAATTATAGCATGATATAGCTAAATAGTAAGATGTATCATAAAAATTAATATATTAATTTTGTGCTACTTTATAAGCATCCACTAATCATCCTGTATTCATAAAATATCTAAAAGATGAATTTATAATCTTTGGTTGGTGCTTCAAAAACAAGTAAACTTAAAGGAGAGATGATATCAATGAAAATCGTAGGAATAGAAGAACATTTCCTTACCAATAGTGTTAGAAATGCCTGGTCTTTCGGGGAGCAGGATAGTAGTCAAGTTCTTAACATGGGAGAAGTGGAGAAGAGGTTGGAGGACCTGAGTGATGATCGTATAAGGCTCATGGATGAGAGTGGAGTCGATGTTCAGGTTCTATCACTCACATCACCTGGCTTGCACAACCTTGATAGTGTCAAAAGTATTGATTTAGCCCGGCAAACCAACGATCTTGTCTCTGCGACAGTGGCACTTCGACCTGATCGTTTTGAAGGATTTGCTACGCTTCCTACAGCTGCTCTACAGGAGGCTGCCTGGGAACTTGAGCGAAGCATCCGCCATCTCGGATTGAAAGGAGCTATGCTTTGCGGCCGGACACGGGAAAAAAACCTTGATCATAGTGATTTTCTACCAATTTTTGAGGCGGCAGAAAGTTTGCACGTCCCACTGTTCATCCATCCTCAAATCCCGCAACGTGCGGTACAAGATGTTTACTATTCTGGTTTCAGCAGTCAAGTGGACCTTGCTTTTGCCACCTTTGGTCTCGGATGGCACTACGAAAGTGGTATTCAGTTTCTACGGTTGGTTCTGGCGGGTGTATTTGACAGATTCCCGAACCTACAGGTAATTCTAGGCCACTGGGGTGAAGCCATACTATTTTACACCGAACGTCTGAAGAATTTGGACAGGGTGGCAAAACTGCAACGGCCCATTGTTGACTATATGCGTCAGAATCTTTACGTGACATCGAGTGGTATGTTTAGCCAGTCCTATCTTCAACGTTCTATTGAAATTGTTGGTGTCGACCGTATTTTGTTCTCAACCGACTATCCTTATCAATATCGTCCTGGTGGTGGTCCACGGAACTTCTTGGATGAAGCGGCTCTCAGTCCAGATGAAAAAGATAAGATTGCTCACATAAATTGGGAGCGTCTCTCCAGGCTAAATGAACATCAATAATGACGGCTCATTCGACCTAGATAGATTGTCTGTAATTATGGTTTTGGTGAAAAAATAAATGGCGAGATAAAACTCGCAAAAGGAGAAATGTAAAATGAAAAAGAAAAAGGCTTTGATAATAGGCGCATCCAGAGGGCTTGGATTAGCTCTTGCTAAGGAGTTTCTGGCACGAAATTGGTCTGTTATCGGAACTGTTCGAAAAAAAAGCGGAACTGCATTACACGATTTGGCGCAAAACTCGCCCGAACAGCTTCAGGTGGAGGTGCTAGATATAACAACTATGGACCAGATTTTATCACTGAAGGATCGACTTCAAGGCCAAAAATTTGATCTCTTATTTGTGAACGCAGGCACTGGTACCCTTGAAACTACCATCACCATTTCAACAGATGAGTTTGCAAGGGTGATGGTAACCAATGCTTTATCACCAATGAGGGTTGTTGAAACACTTGAATCAAATGTTGTAGAAGGCGGCACTATCGGAGTAATGTCTTCTGGCCAGGGTAGTGTCGCTGACAACGAAAGAGGCGATTTTGAAGTGTACCGCGCAAGCAAAGCCGCGTTGAATACATTGATGCGCAGCTTTGCAGCTAAACATCCAGAAGACAGTCGATCATTGCTTTTGATTGCTCCAGGCTGGATTAGAACAGAACTCGGAGGCCCTTACGCTACCTACTCAATTGAAGAAGCCATCCCACGCGTTGTAGACACCATTGTTGCTCAAACTGGAAAGGTTGGCCTTCAGTATCTAGATCAGTTTGGAAAAGTTGTGCGTTGGTAATCATCGTAACCCTCACTTGTACTTCGCCTAATATATTATGATAATGAAAAAATAAATATTATTAACGATTTTTTAGATGATAGAATAAATGAACTTTAAAAATAGGGGTATAAGAGATGTTTAAATGGATCAAGAGAATTGTGAGATTAAAAGGCAATGTTATAAATGATACAGAGAAGTGTGTGTATTGTGGAATCTGCAAAAAGGTTTGTCCTAACAATGCAATAAAAATAAATGAAAAAACAAAAACGTGGGCGATTGATAACGAAGCTTGTCGAAGATGTGAAAAGTGTGTGCGAAAATGTCCCCCACAATCGCTTTCGATTATTAAAAATTAGGTAGAAATGATCAATGGAGTCACTTCAAATGTATCGAAGGTTGAATTAATTACTACATAGCAAAATTTATAACTAAAAGACTTTAGAAAAACGGTTTTATGTATTTTAAGAGAGCCGATTCATGGCATAAAAATTTATGTGCCTGTATCAATAGTTTTACTTATTTTTGAAATGATCCATGGTATCTTGGAATATAAAATATTTAGTCGTAATCTTCTTATATTGTGTATACATCAACAATTTAGATTAATAGAACAAAAAATAATTTGCGTAAAAGAGACCAAGAAAAAATTTAATAAATTAATTGGTATATTTATTATGTAAACTTTTATTAAAGAAAAAAGGTGAAAAAACCTGCTAAAAAGTATTGACTTTGCTTAGCAGGTTTTTGTTGAATATTTGTATAGAT
>Ga0302162_10000319_pt1 | contig 13694 bp, 18 predicted proteins | sample I_Fen_E2_2_FD_193501 | JGI IMG/M metagenome (GOLD analysis project Ga0302162, IMG submission 193501) | Peat permafrost microbial communities from Stordalen Mire near Abisko, Sweden - I_Fen_E2_2 | ecosystem: Environmental > Terrestrial > Soil > Wetlands > Permafrost | place: Sweden: Abisko...
CCCCCGCAATAGCACCAGTGGTTGGAGGATTTATTGTCACTTATTGGAACTGGCAGTGGATTTTCTTGATTAATATACCAATAGGTTTAATTATCGTATTAATCGGAATAAAATTAATCGACAGTGATAAAGAAAAAAAGGCAGCTACATTTGATTTTTTAGGATTTATAGAAATTTCATTTTCATCCGGTATTATTTTAGTTGGAGCAGAGCTAGCCACTCATGGAGAAAATTATTGGCTTGGTTCATTTGGCTTAATTGTTTTAGGAGTTATACTCGTCTTTATAGTTTTCAAACACTTGAAAAAAATAGACAATCCATTATTTTCACTTGATTCATTAAAAATAACTTCTTTTAGAATCTGTCAAACAAGTGGTTCTGTTATGTGGTTATGTGTTGGAGCATTACCTTACATATTAACAATCTTTTTACAAACGGTCTTTCATTGGTCCGCAGTAAAGGCAGGCAGTTATGTGCTATTTATTTTTGTCGGAAATATTGGAATAAAACCTTTTACCAATCCAATTATTCGTAAACTTGGCTATCGCGGTGCACTATTATCATCATTTGGAATGGTATTTATTACATCAATTGCCTTAGGGTTTATTCAAATTAATACTTTGCCTATTTGGATAATGTTTCTTGCATTAGTTTCAGGTGTAGGCCGTTCACTAGCCTTAACTGCTTACAGTGGATTGAGTTTTTCTGAAATAGCACCTCAAGATCGAAATAGTGCAAATACTTTGAATGCTGTTGTTTCAACATTAGCTCAAGGGATGGGAATATCACTTATTACAGTTGTTGTTAATTTACTACAAGTTTTCTTCTCACCAACTACTGCATATGAATTAGGTTTCATCTTTATTGGTCTATTGATGCTATTCCCAGTAATTGAAGTACTATTTCTACCTAAAAATATTGGACATGCAACAATTAGCTAATTTTATATAAAAAAATAGAAGTTTATGAACTTCTATTTTTTTAATTAATAAACTAATTCATGTGCCTAAAAAAGTGTTAATTGATTATCTATAAAACTTCCTTGTTTAGCTTCTTTTACTATATCCCCACTCAGATTTCCGCCGATTAAAAATGGTGATTTTGGATTATGCAGCTTTATATTATTTATTACTGTTTTTTGATCATAATTTGCATAACAATAAACACAGCCATGACCGCATGTATTGTATGCCCCAATATCACTTCCAAGGAGACAATTACAGCCCCCTCTAGTAGATTTCTTTTGAGGGATTTTTAAGCTAACACCTATTGCTTTTTCAATTACTGGTTTTGTCACACATCCGCTGCAATCAACATCAAACTTTGACAGTTCCTGCCCTTCAACACAAGTTTTAATTTTAATATCATATTTTTTCCCTATACGAACAAATTCCTTTGCAATTGCATAGCGTTCCTCTTCAACAACCACCTTAACACCTGGAAAATTACGTTTTGTCTTTTCATATAAATCTATAAAACTAATAATACAATCATGAGTGTATCCCGAAAGTTCAGATGCCATTTTTTCAAAGTTCTCTATATGAATTTTTAATGTATACTTATCTGTAATAAAAATCGGATCATATCGCCATCCAATCTTTTCTGCTCCAATAATATCTGATAGCTTTTTGAAATCTTCCATTATTTTTTCTTTATCTGGTACATTTGGCTCAATTTCTTTTCCATAAGGTGTAATTGTTACAAACCAAAATTGATTAAATTTATCAATTTCATGAATTCTATTAAGCATTGGTCCTGGATTCTTTGTGCAAAAAGAAAGACAATCAACCACATCAGGTGTCAGCTTATAATTTGTAACTTGATTTTGATAATAAGGATTCCTAACATACACATATCCTTCTTTAATTCTGTTAAAAAACCATTCACTAAAGTAGGCAGGAATATCCGTCCTGCAGCCTGTATTTATTATCATAGCTGATTTACCACAACTATTTTACCATTAGCCATATTGCTTTCCATAAGACAATGAGCCTTATTAATTTCATCTAATGTGAAAATTTGTGCTATTGGTACTTTAATATTATGTTCTTCAATATGATTAAAAAGCTTAGTAATTATTTCTTCTTTAATATTCTGGCTGTCAAATTGTGTGAAATAGGTTCCAGAAGGAATATCAGCCATAGGCTCAAAATTACTTAGTGCCCATTCACCGCCTAAAATTCCTGTCATACATATGATTCCATGCTCTGAAAGCAGTTTTAAGGAACTTTTTAATGTTACTGTACCGATTAATTCTAATACTTTATTTGCACCCTTTGGAAACACAGAAAAAAGTTGTTCTGATAAACTTTCATCATCTATAAGTACATAGTCTGCACCGTGCTTTTTCAAAAATTCCACCTTATCTTTATTTCTTGTAGTTGAGATAACAGTTGCACCAATACTCTTTGCAAGCTGCATAGCTCCTAATCCAACAGAGCTGGTACCTCCTCGTATTAGTAAAGTTTCTCCCTTAACAAGACGTAAAACCTCAAAAAGTGAAGCATAAGCTGTATAATACATTTCAGGAATTGCAGCCATTTGTGCCCATTCCATATTATTATTAATAGGATAAACTTGATTAGATGGGATAAGTGCATATTCAGCATAACTTCCATCAAACTCACGCCCAAGGCCTCCCATCATTGAGACAACCCTTTGTCCTTTTTCATAGGAACTATCCGATGGATTTTCAATTTCACCTACACATTCTATTCCAATAATTCGTGGAAGCTTTACAGATGGGGAGTCTCCTTGTCTTGTAAATATCTCAGACCTATTTATACCAAAAGCTTTTATTTTTACAAGTATCCAACCTGATTTCACCTCTGGCATAGGTACCTCATGTGCAGCTAATTCTTCTGCTTTGCAGGCTTTTTCTAATACAACTGCTTTCATTCTCTAACCCTCTTTTCTAAAAACTAAATATTCCTTTATATTATTTGTTCTATTTTACTCAATATGCTATTAACACTTATTGCGAGCCCTGCCGATAATATACTTCCCCATACAATCTTATAAACATCCATGTTGCAAAGTCCATCAAATAAAATACTACCAAGCCCACCTGCATTAATGGATGCAGCTATGGTTGCAATTCCAATAGTTGAAACCACTGCCAGACGTACTCCAGTAAAAAGTGCTTTCTTAGACAATGGCAACCTTATTTTAAATAATACCTGCATATTACTCATCCCCATGCCAGTTGCTGCTTCAATAATTCCTGGTTCAACTTCATTTAATCCTGCAATAAAGTTTCGTAGTAATAAATATTGATTATAAATAACTAGAACAGTTATAGCCGTTACTTTCCCCAGGCCTGTCACCGGAATCAACATAGCAAAAAGCGCCAAACTAGGTATAGAGTAAATAACCGAAAACATATATATGAGTATTTTAGAGATAAAAGCATAATCTTAGGATCAACTGCTAATGCTCTAGCAAGTCCAATTCTTTGTTGCTGTCCACCAGATAATTGTGATGGATAACGGTTTTTAAATTCCTTGGGATTTAGTCCTACAAGATGTAGCAGTTCTTCTACTCTGCCTTCAATTTTTTCTTTGCTCCATTTTAAGAGTTTAGGTACTGTTGTAATATTTTCTGCTATTGTCATATGTGGAAATAATCCTACCTGCTGAATTACATAACCAATACGTCTTCGAAGTTTTACTACATCCACATCTTTAATGTCTTCACCAAACAATGTAATTTTTCCTTCATTAGGTTCATATAAACGATTAATCATTTTTAATAAAATAGTTTTTCTGCTGTTGGTGTTATAGGGAACAAGTGGAAACTATTGATTTTAAGAAATTTACTTACAGGTCCTAAGCGTTTTACAGACCTGCTTAATGGTATTGAAAATATAAGTAAAAAAGTAATGACTGAAAATCTTCGTTCTCTTGAGGATGATGGAATTATAAATCGTAAAACATATTCAGATGAAATCCCTGTAAAAGTGGAATATAGCTTAAGTGAAATGGGTGAAACTCTTAAACCTATTTTTGATGTTTTAACTGATTGGGGCAATAATTATAAAGAATTTGTTAAAAAAGCTTCTGAGAATTAGAAAAGAACGGACTTAGCTTGTCCGTTCTTTTCTTTGTTCCTCAAGTGTTTTTAAATTCTGATATAAAATTAAAAGAACTCTATTTCTAGAGTTCTGAAAATTTACTAAGCAACATCTGCATATATTTTTATTATATATATATTTTTGCGTTCTACTTTTAATATTCTAACTAAACTATTGTCCCATATATACTCAACAGCTTTATTAAAATCTTCTGCACTCAAATTTACATCGTTACTAGATAATATTACTATTGATTTTCTACAAGATTGTATTATTGGTGATACCTTTATTTTTTCTAATATCACATTTACGTCATTATCCATATTTTTCACTCCTCTTATATAATTAATTATATAAAAGTTTACTTATTTTATTCCTTCTAAATATTACAAATTATATATTAAATCAGTATATACTATATATACCCTTGCTATGGAAATGTTATCACTCTTTCAAAATATATTTTTGGGTTTTTACTGACTTATACGCATAATAAAAGAACTCTAGAAATAGAGTTCTCAAAAATTACGTTGTGACATCTACATATATCTTTACTATATAGATACTTCTACGTTCTGCTTTCGATATTTTAACCAAGTTATGCTCCCATATGTACTCAATAGCTTCATTAAAACTCTCAGTACTCAATATACTATTCGTTCTCATTTCTAATTTTCTGACATGAAATATAAATTTTATTTGAATTTAAGAACTTTACTGGACACACTTTTTCTTCAAATCCATACTTTAACATTATTCGTACTTTGAATTCACTAATATTCATTTACTACATACTTTCTACACGTTGAGTAGATTATATGAAGTTATATTTTTATGATACTGTTCACCCTTCATTATCCTAAACTTTATTTGATATTCAGTGTATTTTTCTTGTTATATCATTTTCCCATAGTATGAATACTTGGAAGATTTCTTTCCAATGAGTAAAACTATTTACATTACTAAACCTACATGCATGAATAGTATGACGCAACAAAAAAAAGCTCAAATTCAATTTTGAATAATGCGCTTTTTTAATCTGTTATTTATTTTTATATATTATTTCGACGTTTTGTTCTTTGAAATTATCTCAAAGATTTTAGAATAAAACTCTTCAATATTTGCTTCGTTGTCTATGTCATTATAATTTAAATCAAACCCCCAAGAATTTAATTTATTATCCTTATACATAAAACCTGATATATATGCTTGTTGTTCTAAATCAGGTACTTCCTCGTATGATAGGTTTTCCTCTGTAAATGGAACACAACTTTTTTTATTCTCAATAAAGAAAAATGGAATTTTTGACTTCTTATAAATTAATTTATACTTTTTTTGCGCTGCTTCTGATAAGTTATCTTTAGTAATGAAAATTGCATCATATTGAGAATCAATCCCCTCTTTTTCTAAATCAGAAAAATTAATTCTAACTAACTTTACTTGTCGTTCTCGTACTTCAGGTGCCTCACCAATAATTCCAACACTTAGTTTCTGACCAACATATAGATTTGCTTTTATAGATTGTGGTTGCAATTTATCACAAGATACAAATATAATAAGTGTTAAAACTACAAAAAAATAAACGCTTATTTTTTTCATAGGTAAAATGATTCCTCCCCTATTAATAAAATATAATTGATTTCTCATAAATTACTATTATAAATCAATTATAGCACAAATTGTAAATATAACATTGTTCAGTTTTCAAAGAACATATTTTTATTAGTTACTACGTCAAATTTACACATTACGTAGATTATATGAATAATTGGAAGACGCATTTTGCTAGAAATCAACTTTATTTATTCTATGATTCTCTAAATCAGTTGTAAGTGAGTTTTTATAATTATAAGTAAAGAGCATATTAAGTTTATTTTTACTATGTTCTTTTATATATTAAGGTAAATAAAAAAACTCACGACAATACTAACTTATCGTGAGTTTCATTTTGAAGGAAAATACTCTACTAAAGAATTATTTTGAGTTCATTTGCATACTCAATTACACTCGGATAAAAACATTTAAAGTCATTCCCAATACTTTCATAATTATTAATAAGCTCATCAATAGGATTTATTAATGGATGCTTTGTATTAGAAAATCTTTTAGCAATCCGCTCTACAGTTATCTCAATGCCACTTATATTTCTATAGGAAAGAAGCCAATTTTCTTCTATTATATAGGGCATTCTTTTTATTAATTTATCTGGCAGACAATAAGAAAATTTATTAAGTATTCTATAAAAATTATCTGCATATTCTTCTAATGATATCGAAGAATAATCATGCCAATTCTTGGCTAAAAAATGATCATAAAATATATCAATTAATACTCCTGCAAGGCGTCTATTAGTGTTGGAAATCCTTTTTCTACTCCTTAAAAAGTCTGGATGTGAATCCGTAAAAGTATCTAGCTTTTTATGCATAAAAATTCCCTGCTTTATTGAGTATTGAAATTCGTCTTCCAAAGACTTATTCACAAAATCCCCCAAAAAATTTCCTAACATATTTTCTTCGCTACTATCTGAAAGATATATATGAGCTAAATAATTCATTTTTTCTCCTTTCAAATTCCTATGCATTGAACAGTATACATATATAGTATTTATTTTGTATTATTATATCAAATATCGTTAATTTGTATAAGTGTAAATGAACAATGGTATGTTTTCCATCATACTATAATTCAGAAAGCTTTGAAAAGGAGTAAAATCATATGAGAGAATACGGACCACCGAATTCCCCACCACCAAAAACTAAACCTAAAAAACCAAAAGTTTCATATATAATTGATTGTGTACACCAATATACGTATGTATGGCCTAAACATGGAAAACCCTTCTGGTTCTATCCTACAAGAATAGAGCAAGGAGAAGTTTCTGGTTACAGATGGGATGGAAAGAAATGGGTGTTTTATGGATTAGGTGAGAAATCTATAAGCCAGGTTGCATGTTACCCAGTTCCTACCCTTTACTAAAGTTACAAAGAGGTTTTAAAAAATAAAAATCCCCAAGCTATTTAAAAGTATGTTATAAAATCTAGAAAAGTTTTCGATAATATAAACACGATTTTTAATCGTGTCATTACTACGACCACGAAGTTCTAGATCTTTAATCATTTTTTGATACATTTCATCACTCTTTTAAAAGGCGTGTAAAATGTGAGAAGTGAAGTTCCTTGAGAAAGAACTTCACTTCTTATTTTTTCCATATAAATTTTAATTATTTATTTTTTATTGTACATACTATACTTGTATTTCAACTATATTAGGTAATCTAATATTTATTTATTATTAGTTATCCATGGTTCTTTCCAGCAACTTATTCAGCAGGCTTAGTTACATGAACTACACCATGTGGATGTTGTGGTGGGGCATAGATAGAGTATACTTTAAGTGGTTTATTGCCTGTATTAATAACATTGTGCCACGTACCAGCAGGTATCATGATTGCAAAGTCATAATATACGTATGCTTGAAAATCTAGATTGTCTTTACTTCCTCACATTTTAACAATTCCTTGTCCGTCTTCAATACGTATGAACTGATCAATTTTTGGATGAACTTCTAAACCTATGTCATCACCAACCTTGATGCTCATCAATGTAACTTGAAGATTGTTTCCTGTCCATAAACCAGTACGGTAATTAGTGTTTTGCTTGGCGGCCTCATTAATATTGACTACGAAAGGTTGTGGGCCATAATCTTTCAATACAATTGGGGCATTGTCCATTAATCTCGAACTATCCTCCATTTCATCATCAACTGGAACATAATGATCATAGGAATAAGGACATGGATAAGTTCTATACTCATTATAAATACCTTCTGGGTTATAATCACAATAAGGGCATGGATGCAGTCTATGAGTATTATTCATATTGTTACTTCTTTCTATAATATTTCAAATTTATAATATGTTTTCGTTTTTAAAAGTGTTCTTATATTCATTGTAAATACCACATCATTCAATTTGATTAATACAGAATTATTTACTATTGATTAGTAAAAATAGCGTAAATTCCGTCTAAATAATATTAATTTAAAATTTAGTTCCAATATTAAATAGTTGTATTTATAAAGATCCCCACTTATTAAATGGATAAAATCTTAAAAAAGCTTTTCCTTTAATGGCGTCTTTATCGATGTACGGATTTTTCCAATTTCGTGCATCGTCAGAATTGGCTCTATTATCTCCCAAGAAGAAAAATTTATTTTCAGGAACATCAAATTTGCCATTAAAACGTTCATTATTTTTTACATAATCTTCTTTAATGTCTTCTCCATTTATATTAACAATACCATCATGTATTGTAATCTGATCTCCAGGCAATCCAATAACTCTTTTAATAAGCATTAATTTTAATTCATCAGAATAAAATACAATAATATCGCCTCTTTTTATATTTTTCATATTATACATTCTTGTAACGATCATCTTATCTTGTTTATTTATTGTAGGAACCATTGATGTACTAGGAACATATATATTAAAAAATAAAAATTTATTTATTAACATAGCTATTGCGAGTGCTGCAGTTATTGGTATTATCCAATCCTTAAAAAATCTTTTACTCGCATTCTTATATGTTATTATATTTTCCATTAATTTTTCTCCTCTCATATCTAAAATAATTTTATAATTCTCATAATTTATTCCTCTGTATTTATTAGGTCAATTTATTCTAAAAATCTATAAACATACATAATATGATTATTATAACATATTATGTATGTGTAACATTACTAACATTTTCCTCTCAAATTATTTTTAACTATAATTTGTTTTTAGTACATTCTTAATAACCGTGAGTTTATATATATAAATTGGAATTTAAACTAAAATGTATATTGCATAAAGTTCTCATTTTCTTGAAACCATAATCTGTATATAGAATAACTCCCATATCAGAGTTATATTAAGTTCGCACAAAATTTAGGTATTGAACTTCAACAGATTAAGCGTGGTAAACATAAAGAAGGTATATACCATATACAGCATATTAATGCTTTCCATAGCAAATTAAAGAAGTGGATGGATAGGTTTAATGGCGTTGCAACGAAATATCTTGCTAATTATATGTATTGGTTTAAATGGCTTGAAATCTTCAATACAGAGAAGGATACTATAAAGAGCAGGAATTTATTGGTACAATCTCATACCTCTCATATTGATACAAAGTTAAAGGATTTTAGAAGTAGAGAAGCACTTTATGTATAATAAGTGCTAAATATTTGAATGCTTTGAATTGTATGATGTATGATTTAGTAAACATCTAATTATTTTAGCTGTGCATTAATTGGATGTAATAAATAGGATTGGGGTGATGTATATGGGAAAAAGAAATAAAAAGATAACCATAGCAACGCTATTAATTTTCTGTATTCTATTTATCTTTATGACTGGCTGTATAAAAGGTGGCACACCTAAAAATATTTCAGAGAATGAAATATATCCAAAAGGAGATATAAGTAACGCAAAGGTGTTTGATACCTCTCATAATGAAAAAGCAGTTTCATTAAATAAAGAAGATACCGAATATATATTACAAACATTAAAGAACTCTAAAAAAGATTTAGTTACTGAATATGAAGGTGGCTTGGTGGAACTGAACATTGCATTTACAGATTCGGTTATTCAATTAGTTAGAAAAGATGATGAAACAATATACTACGTTTTCCATAATAATAAGATTAATGGTATATGTTATAAAATCAATTCTAAAGACTTATCGAAGTTTATGTTAAAAGTCAGCTCGTAATGATTGTATAATCCAAATTAAGGGAACTCCACGAGTTCCCTTAAAATATAGTATATTATCAACATTATTCTTTAACACAGCCTAAATTTAAATACATGTACTGATCTATTCAAACAGATAATCCATCATCTTTTCAGGATTCTCTAAAAACTTTCTTGTAATCATGTAATTATCTGTCTTTTTATAAGGAGTTTTCATAATTCCATCATCATCAATAACAAATATATCCGCACCTGGATATGCCATTAATATAGGTGAATGAGTTGCAATGATAAACTGCGATTTCTTCTTTACCAGTTCATTAATAACGGTAAGCATAGCCATTTGTCTTAATGGTGACAATGCTGCTTCTGGTTCATCTAAAATATATAGCCCATTTCCACTAAAACGATTAGTCATAAGTGTAATGAAGCTTTCACCGTGTGACATCTTATGTAATGATTTACCTCCATAACTCTCTATAACAGGAGACCCTATCGAACTTTCTGAATCGAGCCTTTCTATTTCCGTAGCTACATTATAAAAACTTTCTGCCCTTAGAAAAAATCCATCATTAGGCCGCCTCACACCTTTTACTATAGTAATATACTTATATAAATCAGAATGCGTTTCCCTTGATGAAAAGCAAAAATTTCTAGTTCCTCCTTCTGCATTAAACCCACTATTAACAGCAATGGCTTCCAATAATGTTGATTTTCCACTGCCATTTTCACCAACAAAAAAAGTTACATTGCTAGATATTGCTAAGCTGCTTAAATTATTAACTACAGGCAAATCTTTAATATAGCTCTCCGCTTTATAAATTTCTTTCTTGAGACGAATTTCTTTTATGTACACACTATCATATAGCATTCATATATCACCTCATTGTTCCTTTCCTATTTCACTAGCTTTCTTTATTTTGTTTTCGCAACATTCCACACCTATTTTCTGGTAAGTACTCAAATTGATGCTTGTTATATAGCAAGTCAGCAGGCTTATTTGCTATTAGGCAAATATAACTGTCCTCGTGTGTATTCTCTTCAAAGTAACTGTCAATGGCCTTCATAATTTTCTCTGCATATCCTCTCCGCTGATACTTCTTGTCTACCATAATATCACTCACAACGTAGGTTATACCGCCATCTCCAACTACTCTGCCGAATCCAATCAGTTCTTTTTTGTCATACAGGCATACTGTCAACAAGGAATTCTTTAAGGCAATCTGACTTCTATTTAAATCTTTATTTCCCATCCCAGAACGTAGCCGAAGGTTCACGTAGTCTTGAGCTGCTGGGGCTTCATAAACAAGTTTCATACTCATCTTTTCTCCTCTACAAATTACTATTTATAACACTCAAACCAAATTGGAATTTTGTTAGTTACTTAAAGACAAACTAAGCATTTTTGTACATATCATAAACTACATATCCTGAAATTCCTACAAGAGAACCAGAATATGTTTCTTGATACATCATACATTCAGGAGCCTGCATAGGCCATCCACTTGTTGGGTGAATATTGTACTTTGATGACGTTATAAAACCAAGTGTACTATAAAATGCAGGGTTACCTTCAACTTGAATTCCCTTATAATCCTTCTCTTTTACTTTTTCAATTCCTAATTTAATCATAGTAGAACCCACACCTTGCCTAAAATAATCTGCATGAACAGAAACTGGCGCAAGCATTACTGTTTCAGTCTTTTTAATACTTCTATCATAATCTGCCTTTTTTTCAGTTGTTGATAGTGGAAAATGTGAAAACATAACATGTCCAACTATTTTTCCATTAATCTCAGCCACTAGGGATAATTCCGGGATATAATATTCACCAGCACGTATTTCTTTAATTAATGCCACAACGTCTGTCCCATCTGAATAATCTGTTCCTTCAGTAAATGAACGAATCACTAGTTTATTTATTTCTTCGAAATCTTTCTCATTTTCCGTTCTTATTGTAATATCTTTTCTCATAACTATTATTTCTCCTTCTATAAAATAACGATTTATATTTCTCAACCTTAAATTGGAATTTGTTAAACTTTGTATCATACTAAATATCACAAACCTTAATATTTTGTACTACAACTTAAGATTACCAATAATATTATTGAATGATGAACTACCATCTAATATATTTCTATAAGTACTAATCCAACAGGGGATAAACCCACTTCTATGTGCTACTGCTTGAGATCCAATATTAGAAGACGCTGCACAGTAAAACGGAATAATTCCCTTATTCAAAATATGCATTGATAAATTACTAACTAATAATGTAGCCAATCCATCTTTGCGATATTGTAGCTTTACGTCTATACCAACTTCCCACATTTTTTCATATACTACTGACGCACTAGCAAGTCCAATAATTTCACCATCCTTTATTGCATATAACACAACACCAGTATTGGTATAACCATTTTTATCAAAAACAAGCGAATTTTCAAATCCCTTGATTCCTTGTAATTTTTGAATATCTTTACCTTCAAGTAATTCAAATTCATATTCCGCTAATAATGGAATTCCTTTTAGTACTTTTAAATCTGGTATGTAGTATATTGACTGTCCATATATAAAAGGAAATTCAAAGATTTCTTCTCTACTTTTCTCATCCAACAAATTTTGAACTGATAAAAGAATCTCTGAAGACGCTGAAATAACAATTCCCTTTCCCATTGTTGTAATTTCCAGAAAAGGCTTTTTTCTAATATCATTAGCCACAAAAAATATTCCTTCATTTATAAACTCATTAACAGAACAATTCAGATTTCCTGCTAATTGTTGCCTTACTATATTTAAAATCTCATTCTTATCCATCAAATTCACTCCCCAACAAAAATAAATAATGCATAGTCAACTGCTCGATAAATTATAATTTGTCTTACTCAGCAGATAAGTTAATTACGTCTTCTTCTGTAATCTCTCGTAATACTCTGCAAGGATTACCTACTGCAATTACCCCTGCTGGAATATCTTTATTTACCACACTTCCTGCTCCAATAATACTACCTTTTCCGATAGTAACTCCACCGCATACAGTAACATTAGCACCAATCCATACATCATCTTCTATTGTAATAGGTTTTGAAGTTCCAATTCCTTCTGCCCTTTGTATTGGAAGCACAGCATGTCCTGAACATGCTAAACAAACTCCAGGTGCTATAAATGCATTTGCACCAATATGGACTGGCGATGTATCCAGTATCACACAGTTGTAGTTAATCACAGTAAGTCCATGAGTATGTATATTGAAACCATAATCACAACGAAATGAGGGTTCAATAAATGTTAGCGGATGATAAGTTCCAAGTAATTCTTTTAAAATACTACTTCTCTTTTCTCCTTCTGATGGTCCAGTCTGATTATATTTCCAACATAATTCTTTCGCCTTTTGTAGTAATTCTGACGGCATATCTGTGTACTTTGAACAATATCCTTTATTTTGTTTCATAATTTCTGTAAAATCCATTATCTTATTCCTTTCAAATTACAATTTACCTTTTAGTAAATTATAACATATTTTGTAAATATCACACTATTCAATTTTAATAGGATGTAGCTGCATCCGTTTGTAGAATTGCGCAGAAAAATACCGCAAATTCATAATGCGGCATCTTAATTTATTATTTTTCATATTTAATTTTATTACTAACCAAATTGCATACTAATAGTTAATTTTTTATACTACTTTTATAAAAGCTAATTACAGTTGCCCCCATATTGTCTGGAGTATCTTTACTTTCAAGAATAGCATATCTAATTGCATCATCTGTACTTACCTTTGCCATTTTAGGGGAATAACTTGGCTTTCCTTGTACGAATTTATTTTTATCTGCATAAGCATCATATACTAAATCTTTTATTACTTTACCGTCAGTT
>Ga0302162_10000320_pt1 | contig 13686 bp, 9 predicted proteins | sample I_Fen_E2_2_FD_193501 | JGI IMG/M metagenome (GOLD analysis project Ga0302162, IMG submission 193501) | Peat permafrost microbial communities from Stordalen Mire near Abisko, Sweden - I_Fen_E2_2 | ecosystem: Environmental > Terrestrial > Soil > Wetlands > Permafrost | place: Sweden: Abisko...
CTTCCTAAATTATTAGCTTGGAAGGGTCTTGAAACTGGTATTTTTCGTGTTAACAAAGTAAAAAATACAGAAAACCTTTTAGATGTATTATGCGCTCAAACTAATAATGAAGTAGTACCAGAGGGATTTGTTGATTATGAAACAAATCCAAGAGAATATGTTTTAAATTCAATTTCAACTATTATAAAGGTAGATACACGTGTTTCAGATTTATATAGTTCTCCTTATAATCAAATTAATGAACAACTTCGTTTAAGTATTGAAAGTGTACGTGAACATCAAGAAAGCCAATTAATTAATAATGATGATTATGGTTTATTAAAAAATGTACCAGAATCCCAAAAGATACAATCAAGAACAGGTTCCCCTACTCCAGATGATTTAGATGAATTAATTACAAAAGTATGGAAAGAACCTTCATTCTTTTTAGCACATCCAAGAGCAATTGCTGCTTTTGAAAGAGAATGTACACGTCGTGGTGTACCACCTGTAACAACTACAATTGACGGAGAACCAATATTAACTTGGAGAGGAATTCCTATTATTCCAACTAATAAATTATTAGTAGATGGACATAGAGAGCCAAAAAGCCAAGCAGGAAAAACAAACATTCTTTTAGTTCGTACTGGTGAAGAAAAACAAGGTGTTGTTGGTCTTTATCAAACAGGATTACCAGGAGAAAAATCAAGGGGATTATCAGTACGATTTATGGGTATTGATAACAAGGGAATAAGTTCGTACCTTCTTTCAATCTATTGCTCTTTAGCAATACTTTCAGATGATGCTATTGCAGTCTTAGAAGATATAGAAGTAGGTAACTATTATGACTACGAATAACCAAGATTTATCAAGTTATATAGGTGATTTAGCAGCAGAAAGTTTTCCAGAGTTTTCTGATACTAAGAAATCTGATGTTACAGATTTTTATGAGACAGCATCAATTAATACTTATGTTAAGCCCATTTATACAGAAGGTAGTAAAGATGATTATGTATTTCCAAATGGAGTGGATTTAAACGAACTGACAGAAATGCCTAAAAGTATAATTTCTCCAATTAATTATACAGGATCAGTAGGTGCAATATCACCTATTATCTTGTATAACACAGAGGTTAATGAGGTAAATACAAAAAGTTCTATTTCATCTATTATACATGGTATAGATGTAGCAGCAGTTAGACGCGACTTTCCGATTTTAAGTGAAAAAGTAGATGGAAAAGATTTAATATGGCTTGATAATTCTGCAACTACACAAAAACCTCAATCAGTAATTGATAGAATTAGCTATTTTTATCAACATGAAAATTCTAATATTCATAGAGCAGCTCATACACTAGCAGCAAGAGCTACAGATGCATATGAAGAAGCTCGCGGTAAAGTGGCGAAATTTTTAAATGCGCCTTCAGCAGATAATATTGTATTTGTACGTGGTACTACAGAAGGAATTAACTTAATAGCGAGTTCGTATGGTAGAAGATATATTGGTAAAGATGATGAAATTATTGTTTCTATGTTAGAACATCATGCTAATATTGTACCTTGGCAATTATTATGTGAAGAAACTGGGGCTAAATTAAGAGTTATTCCAGTAGATGATTCAGGACAAATTATATTGTCTGAGTATGAAAAATTATTTAATAGTAGAACAAAATTTGTCTCAGTTACTAATGTTTCAAATGTATTAGGTACAATTACACCAATTCAAGAATTAATTTCTATTGCACATCTTCATGGTGTAAAAATATTAATTGATGGAGCACAGTCTGTTTCACACATCAAAACAGATGTACAAGCATTGGATTGTGATTTTTTTGTGTTTTCAGGACACAAACTTTATGCACCCACTGGTATTGGCGCTATTTATGGTAAAAAAGAAATTTTAGAACAAATGCATCCTTACCAAGGTGGGGGTAATATGATTGAAGATGTTACTTTTGAGAGAACATTATATCAAGCAACACCAAATAAATTTGAAGCAGGAACTGGTAATATTGCAGATGCAGTAGGTCTAGGAGCTGCATTAGATTATGTTCAAAAAATAGGGATTAATAATATTTTTGCATATGAACATTATTTATTAGAATATGGAACAGAAGTATTAAATCAAGTTCCAGGTCTTAAATTTGTAGGTCATGCAAAAAATAGAACTAGTGTATTATCATTTGTTATTGATGGGTATACTACGGAAGAAATCGGTAATGTTTTAAAAGAAGAAGGAATAGCAGTGCGTGTAGGGCACCATTGTGCTCAACCTATATTACGACGATTTGGTTTAGAAACTGCAGTACGACCTTCATTAGCATTTTATAATACAACAGATGAGTTAGATAAATTAGCAGCTGTATTAAAATCTTTTGTAAAAAGATAAATATATATGAGTATAACATGCATGCTCAAAGAGCTAATCACATTTAAGGGAAACACAAGTACTATATTCCATGTGACTTAAGTGAATTACACGTTTTCACATAAAAAACCCTCGATATAATATCGAGGGTTTTTTTATAATTTAATTTAGATTCGAATAAAGCAAGGTGAACAGTATCAGACAGATAATCACCAATTTCCAGTTGCAACTATCATGGCTAGAAGTGTAAGTGTATTTTCAATATAAAATATTAAACAAATAGGATGAATTTTTCAGAAAACTGGATGTTAGAATAATAAAAATGTTGAAATAAGACACAATTTTTGTTGACGAATAGTGATAACGACTATAGAATTAATACATTATGGGAAATACTAGAATGTAAGACAGGGGGATGAATATTAATGATAGAATCAAAACTTGAAAATAAAGAAGTTATTATTCCTAAGGGGTTAAAAAAAGAGATAGGATTGATTGAAGCAATTACAATAGTTATAGGAGTGGTTATAGGTTCGGGTATATTTTTTAAAGCATCATCAGTTTTTAAAAATGCTGGAACACCAATGCTTGGGATACTGGCTTGGGTAATTGGAGGATTAATAACAATAGCCTCAGCATTGACTGTTGCTGAAATAGCGGGAGCAATTCCGAAGACAGGTGGAGTTTTCGTTTATCTTAAAGAATTATATGGTGAAAAATGGGCATTTCTATTTGGATGGATGCAAACTTTAATTTATGTGCCTGGTGTAGCAGCAGCTTTATCTATAGTTTTTGTTACTCAGTCTACTTATTTTATACCATCTATGACAATTATAGAGCAGAAAATATTAGCTATATTTATTTTATTTTTTGTAATGGGCATAAATGTTGTATCAACAAAGCTAGGAAGCAAAGTGCAGGTTATTGCTACATTTGCAAAGCTTATTCCAATATTTGTTATTGTAATATTTGGCTTATTAAAAGGTACTGCCCACGATTTTGTAGCACCAGTAGTATCATCAACTTCGGTAGGAGCAGCAGGATTTGGAGCAGCAATTATTGGAACATTATGGGCTTATGATGGCTGGATTAATGTGGGTAACATGGCAGGTGAATTAAAAAATCCTAAAAAAGATCTTCCTAAATCTATAATTATAGGTTTAATAGCAACAATAGTAGTTTATATATTAATTAATATCGCAATAATAAACATTATGCCAGTGGCTAATGTAATATCTTCTTCTAAGCCAGCTTCAGATGCAGCTGTAATTTTGTTTGGAGAAACAGGCGCTGCCTTAATAGCGGCCGGAATAATGATTTCTATTTTTGGAGCTTTAAATGGATATCTAATGACAGGGGTTAGAATTCCTTTTGCTATGGCTCAAGATGATCTTTTTCCATTTGCTAAATTTTTTGGACAAGTTAATGAAAAATTTCAAACTCCGATTAATACTTTTGTATTTGAAGTAATACTCGCAAGTTTATATGTATTAAGTGGGTCATTTGATACTCTTACAAATCTAGCTGTATTTGTAATGTGGATATTCTTTGTTATGTGTGTAGCTGGGATATTCATATTAAGAAGCAAACATAAGGATTTAGAAACAACGTATAAAGTTCCATTTTATCCCATTGTACCTTTGATAGGAATAATAGGTGGAATATATATATTAGTAAGTACTTTTATAACAGATTCATCAAATGCAATATATGGAATAGTTATAACTTTAGTAGGACTTCCTGTTTATTTTTATATAAGCAAAAAAAATAAACAGATTTAGTAGTTTATCTGCATGAAAGTTGACCAAGTTGTATAGGTATAGACATATAGAAAAGGTCTTGTCTACGGATAGGGAATATAATTTGTAGTGAAAAGTAGCATCTCGTTTTGAGAGCTACTTTTTTTGTTCGATAATTTCTTTTAATGAAAAAATAAGCTAGTACATATTTAAGGGAGGAGGGAGTTGAAAAAAGCAATAGATAGATAATCACCAATTTCCAGTTGCAACTATCATTGCTAGGAGTTTGAGAGTGTTTTCATAGAAAGTGCATTTTGTTATTGGTTTATTTATTAGGGTATTCCAAAGAGAAATAGTCCAATCATCATTTCCTTTTTCAATGAGGGAGCTAACTAAAAATGGTGCTATAAAAGATAAGTCATTATTAGAACCAAATGGTTTGCCAGGTGAGTCATTAGCTACATAGTAACCTGATTTTATATTTTCAGGATTAGATGAAGTTTCTTTCTTAATCCAATCATTTAAAGTATGAAGCTGCATGCTTACAGGTGTTTCATTTAAAATAATATCCATAGAATATCGCCAAGGAATTCTACAACTATTAAAATAATAATCACCATCATGAATAGTCTCAAGAACTTTAGTTTTCGGGGCTATATATTTACCGTTAGCCCTTATAAAAAAATCAGGCATTAAACCATTATATTTACTTTCGCTCTCCATCTGCGTCTTAATAATAGAATTAATTCTTTTTATTATTAGGTTCCAAGAATTACTATTCTTAGTACCAAATTTTATAAATTCCCTCATATGATATATTAAAAAATCTGAACTTCTAGTGACATATTTGAAATTGTTATATTTTATTCCATTAACCCAATCCCCTAAGGTTAAGATATAATCAGTTTTATTTACACAGCTATCCATTAAGGCATTAATCCTTTTAATTGCTTCATCTTTATAATTGATTTTATCATTTGAGCCCCAAAGTTTATGGGCAAGAAGTAAGCCATAACTAATATCCATATCACCATCTGTGGCAGACGAGGTTTCAGCTTCGCTATTAACAATGTTACCGTTAGAATCTTTAATCTGTTGCCAGGCCATTAAATTTTTATTATAAATACTAGGATAGGATTTTATATAATTATATATTGAATGAAAATGAACTTTAGCACTAACATCAAATTTATTCATAAGTGGAAATATCACCATACCATATCCCATTGCTTCTGAACATGTAACTGCATTGTTAGAAGTAGGTTGGTCTAAGGTATAAAATAGATATTCCTTTAATGGAGAGGCGTTTTCCACCGGCCTTAAGTAACGAATTTTCCAATCGTTATAAAAAGATAATAGTTCTAAATTTAAGTTAGTTTGTGAATAGAGACTAACTAATGAATTATTATAAATTGTAATCACCACCTTGTTATTAGTGTATTTTTTTTAGAGAAAAATGATGCTAATAATATTATTCAGAAAAAGTTTTGCTATGAAAAAGTACCGTTTGGATTTTATGAAACTTTAAAAATAATAAGGCTGATACCCAGAAGATTAGGATGTAGAAGAATGTGAGAGTTTTCCTCAACAAGAGGAAAACCTTAATGACGTCACGTATATGGTTGAATTTAAAGGAGATATTGTAGGGAAAATTAATGTTGAATACAAGGACAAGTCTGCTTTATATATGGTTTTGGAATATTTCCTTATTTCAGAGGTAAGGGCTATTGGAAAGCAGCTTTTGGTTGTTATTTTTTTGTATGTATAAAAGTTGAATTATTGAATATATATTTTTAATATGTAAATATATTTGGTCTTTTTTTATAAGGAGGAGATGGGAAAATGTTTAATGTTAAAAAGAAAATTGTTACTTTTGTGATGGGATTTACAATGGTTTTAGGTTTAATTCCAACAATTAATGTACAAGCAGCTACTATTACTAGTTCAACACAAACAACATTAAGTAAACAAACTATGACAGCTATAGCAAATTTAGATAAAACAAAGAAGACTATAGTAATTGATCCAGGTCATAATTATGGTGGTGATTTAGGTGCAGCGGCTACAATTGAAGGAGTAACTTATAAAGAAGTAGATTTAAATATACAAGTTGCATCTAAGTTAAAAGTAGAGCTTGAAAAAAGAGGCTATAATGTAGTAATGACTAGATATGATGGAGAAAAACCAATGGGAGATGTAAATCAAGATTTAAAAGACAGGGTTACAATTGCTAATAATGCAAAAGCAGATTTTTTTATAAGCCTACATCATAATTCTGTATTAAACCTACCAGATGTTAAAGGAATAGAAACATATTATAGCTCAGAAGAGCAAAGTGAAGATTTTAAAGGTGGGGCAGTTTCTAATAAGCTTGAAATAAGTAAGAAGATGGCTACAATTATAAATGATAGCATTGCTAAAAATCTTAATTTGAATAATAGAGGAGCTAAAGATGCTTCATTATTCATAAGAAGTACAAATATGCCATCAATTATTGTGGAATGTGGATTTATAACAAATCAAGAAGACGCAAAAAGATGTGCAGATTCACTTAGTCAACAAAAATTAGCTGTAGCTATCGCCGATGCCATAAAGATTAATATTAAATCAACTAAATAATTTATTGTGAAAAAGTAGCTTCTAGTTTAGTGATTAGGGGCTACTTTTTAGTTTGATATTTTAGAATCAAACTATTATCTTTTTCGATAAGTTGTCGTATGAAAAATGCATTTGATTTTAACATTTATATAGATACATTATATTTATTTGAAAAAATAAAAACTAATTACGGATTTTAAGTCATTAAAATACATAATAGACATTAATTATATATATAATAACATAATGATATAAAGATTGACATTTTGTTGCAAACTAGTACAATTATAAATGGGTAGTTATGTAATTTGTGGGCTTAAATAAAACAATATGTAATTATACATTTATTTACATATTGTAGTAAATAACTGCAATAGATAAAAAATAATTATTCATCTAAAAACAAATTTAAAAAACGATTTGTTTTTAACTAGTAAATGAAATATAAAATAAAAAACAATGTTATTAATTATTTGCATATGAAAGTTATATTGAGGAGAGAAGGGTGTATATGAAAAAAATACTTATAGTTGATGATGCAGCGTTTATGAGGCTATCATTAAAAACAATGCTTGAAAAAAATGGATTTGAAGTTGTAGGGGAAGCAGAGAATGGGCGTAAGGCTATTGAAAAGTATAAAATATTAAAACCTGACGTTGTTACAATGGATATAACAATGCCAGATATGGATGGCGTAGAAGCTTTATCAGAAATAATGAAATTTGATTCTAAAGCAAATGTAATTATGTTAAGTGCTATGGGACAAGAAGAAAAAATTAGAGACGCAGTTCTTCTAGGAGCTAAAAACTTTATCGTAAAACCATTTAAAGAAGAGTTCCTTATAAAAACATTGAGTAAATTGTAACAGTTATTATTAAAAGGAGGGGAATATGAATAATAAAGAACCCATGCTGGAAATGTTTATCTTTGAAACCTTTGAAATGATAGAACAACTTCAGCAACTTATGATTGATAGTGAAAAAATCAAAAAGCTTGAAATAGATTCTGTAAATGAAATATTTAGAATAATGCATACTATTAAAGGTTCTTCTGGAATGATGATGTTTGATAATATTGCTAATATTTCTCACACCATAGAAGATTTATTTTATTTTATTAGAGAATCTAAGCCTGAAAAAATTGATTATTCAATTCTTACAGATCTAGTGCTAGAAGGAAGCGACCTTATAAAAGCAGAGACAGAAAAAATAAATAATGATAAAGAAGCAGATGGAGACTTTACTATATTTATTGAAAAAGCACATAAATTATTAGATATTTTAAAAGCATCTAATAACTTATGTGAGAATTTAGAAAATGATAAAACAAAAAAAATAATAGTGAATGAAAAAGAAGCTCACAAATATTATTTGAGTAATGATAAAACCAATACAAACATCAAATTATTTAGTGCTACATTGTTTTTTGACGAAGTATGTGAAATGGAGAATATAAGAGCATTTACTGTCATTCACAAACTTAATGAAATTGCAGAGGTTTCATATTTTCATCCAGAAGATATTATTGAAAATAACGAGACTTGTGAAGTAATAAAACAGCAAGGTTTTAAAATATTTTTCAAAACTAGCTATAGTATAGAAGATATTCGAGAATCTTTTATGGAAACAGTATTTCTAAGTAAGGTTGACATTGAACAGCTTGATGATGAAAATGAGTCCGATGAAAAATTTAAAAAGAAAGATAATAATGCAATTGAAGTTATTATTGATAATGTGACTGATAATGAAAAAGCAAATTATAAAACTACTCAAAGACAAAGTTTAATTAGTGTTGATGTAAAGAAATTAGACATGCTTATGGATTTGGTTGGAGAATTGGTTATTTCAGAAGCAATGGTGACTAAAAACTCAGAGATTTCAGGATTGCAATTAGATGGTTTTAACAAAGCAGCAAGACAACATAGAAAAAGGCTTTCAGATCTTCAGGATGTTGTTATGTCAATAAGAATGGTATCAATTGCTCCTACACTAAATAAGATGAATAGATTAGTTCGAGATATGTGTAAAAAATTAAACAAGGACGCAGAACTTGAAATAATTGGACAAGATACAGAAGTAGATAAAAATATTATAGAACATATAGGTGATCCTTTAATGCACATAGTAAGAAACTCAATGGATCATGGAATAGAGACAGAGGAAGAAAGAATTGCAAGTGGTAAGAGTCCAAAAGGAAAACTAACTATTGAAGCTAAAAATACTGGTGGAGAAGTTTGGATTATTATAAAAGATGATGGTAAAGGCCTTAATAAAGATAAAATATTAAAAAAAGCAAGAAACAATGGACTAATAAAAGGAAAAGAAGATGAGCTTACAGCTAAAGAAATATATTCAATGATATTTCTACCTGGTTTCTCAACAAATGAAAACGTTACAGAATTTTCTGGACGTGGAGTTGGAATGGATGTAGTTATAAAAGAAATTGAAAAAGTTAGGGGTACCGTGACTGTTGATAGCGTAGAAGGAAAAGAAACAACAACATCAATAAAAATTCCTCTAACCCTAGCTATAATTGATGGAATGACAATAAAAGTTGGGAACTCAACTTTTACAATGCCTGTTACATCTATTAGGCAATCATTTATAATTAAAAAAGAAGATGTAATTAAAGATCTTGATAACAAAGAGATGATACTTATAAGAGGTGAATGTCATTCTATATTAAGGCTTCATGAATTTTATAATATTAAGACAGATAGAGTAAATATTGAAGATGGCATTGTAATTATGGTTGAAGATCAAGGTAAAACGCGATGCATTTTTGCAGACGCACTTATTGGAGAACAGCAAGTAGTAATTAAGGCACTTCCTGATTACATTAAAAAAGTAAAGGGTGTAAGTGGCTGTTCATTACTTGGGGATGCAACCATAAGCTTAATACTGGATATATCTGAAATTGTGAATTTATAAAGTGAAACTTTTCAGGTAGAATTTTATATTCCAACTGAATTTAGTTGAACTTGAACTAAGAACCTCAAGAGGCACTTGGTCTAGGGTCGTGAGGTTCTTAGTTCTTAATCTAAAGAGATTGGAAATGTTAGAACCGCTAGACATCAGACTAGGTAACCCTTGAGGGTGCAAAAATTAGAGAGGTGATTAAAAATGGCAGATTTATTACAAGAAATAGTTGAAATTGAAGAAGATACTCAAAAGGATAAATATCTTATATTCTCCATTGATAAACAATGTTATGGTATTGATATTAAATATGTAATAGAAATTATAGGTATTGAACCAATAACTGAAGTACCTGAATTACCGGATTATATTAGAGGCGTCATAAATCTTAGGGGTAAGATAATACCTGTTATGGATGTTCGATTAAAATTTAAAAAAGAAGAGAAAGAATATGATGATAGAACATGTATTATAGTTGTTGAAATAGCAGGTATATGTATTGGTTTAATAATAGACAGAGTTTTAGAGGTTGTGAGTATTGGTGAAAATAATATATCACCACCACCTAAGATTAGTTCCAATAAGGACAATGCGAATAAATATATAAAGGGTATTGGCAAAATGGAAAATGAGGTAAGGCTTCTTATAGATTGCCATAAGCTTCTTGAAGATGATGAAATAGAAGAATTAAAAAACGAAGAATAAAATGATCGTATTAAATCTTATACTTAGGAGGAATTTATATGAATTTTTTTTTGAATTTGAAAATAAGAAGTAAAATTATTTTATCATTCTCTTTAGTTGTTATTCTAATGGGCGTTGTAGGTTGCGTTGGAATCTTAAATATTCAGGAGATAAGTAGATTAGATAGTGAACTATATGAAGTTAATACAAAACCAATTACTTTATTAAGCACGATACAAAATGATATACAAAAAAATAGAATAGCACTTAGAAATATAATAATTGAAAATGATATAAACAAAAACAATGATAATAAAAATGTCATCATTGAAAATGATAAAGAAATAGATAAGACTATGGATGAATTTCAGAGTACCATTAAAGCTCAGAACATAATGGATGAGTATAATAATTTAGTAAAAAATATAGATAAATATAGACCAATCAGAGATAAAATAACTGATTTAGCGGAAGCAAATAAGAATGACGAAGCTATTAGGCTTATGAACGGTGAGGGCAGTATCATTGCTAACGCTATGGAGGATACAATTTCAAAACTTGTTTCATTAAAGGAAACTCAGGCTAAGGATAAATCAGAAATTAATTCAAAGACTGCAACTAGTGCAACGATTTCTATGTTAGTAACAATTCTTATGGGTCTAATTATTTCGCTAGCTCTAGGATTAATAATATCAGGATTAATTAGTAAATCGATAAAAAGAGTATTAAATATGATTGAAGAAATGAGTAAAGGGCATCTTGGAGAAAGAGTAAATATAAAGACAAATGATGAAGTTGGACAAATGGCTAAAGCGATGGACTCATTTGCTAATGATTTGCAGGTTAATGTAATTGGTATTATGAACAAAATTTCTAAAGGCGATGTGAGTATGGATGTTCCTATGAAAGATGGAAGAGATGAAATATCTCCAGCATTAAATAAAATGATAGAAAATATAAGAGCATTAGTAACAGATGCAAGTAGTTTATCAAGAGCAGCTGCAGAAGGAAAATTAGATACAAGAGCAGATGAAACAAAACATAGTGGAGATTTTAGAAAAATAGTAGAGGGAGTAAATGAATTAATTGAAGCTATGGTAAATCCAATCAAGGAAGTTACTAGTGTTATGAGCGAAATGTCTAAAGGAAATTTAGAAACTTTAGTAAGTGGAGATTATAGAGGAGAATTTGGAGTATTAGCAAAGGCAGTTAATACTACGGAAGAAGGATTGAAAGATCTTGTTGGAGAAATTTCTGAAGTCATAGGAGAAATTTCAAACGGTAATCTTGCAATTGAACATGTTAAAGAATTTGATGGGAATTTTAAAAGTATTTCTGCTTCATTAAATACAATAATAGATTCTTTAAATGCAGTCCTTAGTGAAATAAATACAGCTTCTGATCAAGTATTTACAGGGTCGAGTCAAGTTTCAGATGGAAGCCAAGCACTATCTCAAGGAGCTACAGAACAAGCAAGTGCTATAGAACAATTAACATCTTCCATAAATGAAGTGGCAACACAAACTAAGGAAAACGCTGTTAATGCAAATCAAGCCAAGGATCTTGCTCTAAATGTAAAAGAAAATGCAGAAGAAGGCAGTAGACACATGAGTGAAATGCTTAAATCTATGAGTGAGATAAATGAGTCTTCTGCAAATATTTCAAAAATAATAAAGGTAATAGATGAAATAGCTTTCCAAACTAATATACTTGCACTTAATGCAGCCGTGGAAGCTGCAAGAGCAGGTCAACATGGTAAAGGGTTTGCAGTAGTTGCAGAAGAAGTAAGGAATTTGGCAGCAAGAAGTGCAAATGCGGCTAAAGAAACTACAGCGCTTATTGAAGGGTCTATAAAGAAATCAGAAAAAGGTACTGAAATTGCAAATAATACAGCAAAGGCTCTATATCAAATAGTGGATGGGGTAACCGAAGCAGCTACACTTGTCGCAGAAATAGCAGCCTCTTCAAATGAACAAGCTACCGGTATTTCGCAAATAAATTTAGGAATTGAACAGGTATCACAAGTTGTCCAAACGAATTCAGCAACCGCAGAAGAAAGTGCAGCAGCTAGTGAGGAACTTTCAAGCCAATCAGAATTACTTAAAGAGATGGTTTCCAGTTTTAAACTTAAAGATATTAATGGTAATAGTTCATTTAATAATAGAACTAAAAATTATAAAAATAAACAATATTATAATAGAGGAAATAATGTTGATTTTAAAGAAGTAGCAGCAACATCAAGTAAGCCTAAAATAGCTTTAAGTGATAAAGAATTTGGTAAATATTAAATTATTAAAAATTAAAAATGTATTGATTAGGATTAACTTTACGAAAAATGGAGAGGGGTAGAATAATGAATTGGTTTTCAAATTTAAAAATAAGTAAAAAGTTGATATTAAGTTTTATGTTAGTCGCATTAATATGCGGAGCAATGGGGGTTTATGCCATTTATGATTTGAAATTAGCTGATAAATCAGAAACTGAGTTATACCAAAATATAACTGTACCTATTACACAAATGGATGAAATATCAGTAGAATTTCAGCGTATGAGAGCAAGTGTAAGAGATTTAATAATAGCACAATCAGCTGATGATATTAATACAAATATAAACAAAATTAATCAAAACATGACTAATATAGATAAGTTATCAGAATCATTTAAGGAAACTGGTATCTCAAGTGATATAGAAAAACAATTTGAAGTTTTTATTGAAGCAAAAAAAACATTTAAACCACAACTTGATAGAATTATAGAAGTAGCAAAAGAAAATAAAGATGCAGAAGCTGTTGAACTACTTAGTAGTAGTAGTAGTGAAGTTATGAAAGCATCAAAAGCAGAGCAAGAATCAATAGAAAAATTAGTTTCTATGAAAATTGCGGATGCAAAAGCAAAAGCTGATTTAAATACTGAAATTTCAAATAGAACAATAACAATAATGGTTTTTGTAATTATTTTTGTTATGGTTATAGCCGTAATAATTGGACTATATATTTCAGGCTTGATTACAAAGCCTATAAAAAGAGTATTAATTATGATTGAAGAAATGAGTAAAGGACATCTTAGAGAAAGACTAAATATAACCACAAATGATGAAGTGGGACAAATGGCTAAGATTATGGATAAATTTGCGGATGATTTGCAAATTTCTGTGATTGAGGTTATGAATAAGATTTCTGAAGGCGATGTGAGTATAGATATTGCTTTAAAAGATGAAAAAGATGAAATATCTCCAGCATTGAAGAAAACTGTAGAAACTATTAATAGACTTAATAAAGGAATTAATAACCTTATTAAAGAAACAACTGAAGGAAAATTAGATGTAAGGGGTCATGAAGATTTATATTCAGGTGCATGGAAGGATATTGTAACTGGAATTAATGGATTAATAGATACTTTT
>Ga0302162_10000323_pt1 | contig 13651 bp, 16 predicted proteins | sample I_Fen_E2_2_FD_193501 | JGI IMG/M metagenome (GOLD analysis project Ga0302162, IMG submission 193501) | Peat permafrost microbial communities from Stordalen Mire near Abisko, Sweden - I_Fen_E2_2 | ecosystem: Environmental > Terrestrial > Soil > Wetlands > Permafrost | place: Sweden: Abisko...
TTTATTTTCAATATCTAAAATCATAGGTGAAATAATAGCTGCACTTCCACATATAAAAATTATTGAAAGTATAGTTAATGTAGCATTAGATGTAAATACAAGTGTTGTACAACATATTGCAATAATAATATATAAAATTTCAATGCTTCTATGTTTGCCTAGCTTATTGCTAAATTTATAAGCTTTAATTGAGCTTAATCGAACTATTTGCATAACAACTGCCAACATTCCAAAATATTTAATATTTATTCCACTTCGTAAGTATTGAGATTGATTTAAAAATACACCTACTACTTGAACTACTTCATTTATTAAAGCAAAAGAAATTACCAATATTATAATACTTTTATTTTTTAAAGCTGTTAGTAAACTTTGCTTAAACTTAGGCTTTTCTTCATGCTGCACATTAACATCTTTGATAAACAAAGTTAATAATGCTGCTGCTGCATAAGGTATAATTGTCCAAAATGCAGTGCTCTCCATGGATTGTTTAACAAGTATTGAAAATATAATTGAAGCAACTAAATAACCGCTAGTTGAAAATGCATTATATCTACCAAATACTTTTTCACTCTCCTCTTGCTTAACTGATGAATATATTAGAGCTATGTCACAACCGGAAATTCCCGCTAAAGATACTGATAATAATACTCGTTCTAGAAAGAACATCCCAAAAGAATTAGCTTTATAAAAAACTATTTTCGATATGAAAAATATAAAATTTGAAATAATAAGTGTTTTCTTATACCCAAATTTATCTGCAAACCATCCCCATGGGATTTCAAAAATAATCATTAATATCCATGATATAGATTCTATTAAAAACATATTTGTCAAAGATAAGTTTCTATTTTGCCTATACACCGTAGCAATAGGTCCATAAAAAACTAAACCCTGTAAGAATACAATAATGTACATTAAATAAACGTTGACCTTTATATTCAATTTTAATACACCTCCAAAATTACATAACAAAAAAACCTTCTTCTAAAGGTTAATTTTAAAATATGTTGTAACTTTACTGTGCATTAAATCGGTCTGTACATTTATTTCTCTCCTTCAATATTAAATTCTTTCTAAGCACTTTACCATATTCTCAATACAATTTCACTTATTATTGTAAATTTCTTTAGTTTACCTAAATTAAAATAATAATCTATACTAATTAGTTTACTAAAATGTTAAAATCAATTTTGATTGTGCCTTATTCTTTTCTCAAAATATCTAATGTATGTCCACTTGCTCCTAGCAGTTCTGGTCTTTCACACGTGGAAAAATGATAATTCATAAAAAGTTCAAATGTATCTTCATCCATAGCATTCAAAACAGGTCGCATATAATTAGCTGGCCCATCTGCTGCAATTAATTTTATCCTTTGAATTCTTACTTCCTCATTTAACTTATTAATATCTTCAATCCTTACATAATCATATAAATCTTCTGGTTCCGATATAACATGAAAATCATCACTAAGTTTCCCATTATCAATACATGCACGAATATTATTTTCCTTAAAACCATATGTTAATACACTAAATTCATTCATACAATATGCGATTAAGATAACACCGCCAAGCTTAGTTACTCTTTTTGCCTCTTGTAGCACTTTTACCTTGTCCTCAAATTTATATAAATGATACATTGGTCCAAACACCAACGTCATGTCAAAAGTATTTTCCGAAAATCTTGATAAATCTAATGCTGTTCCTTGCATTGCTTTTACTGTACTTCCTTTTGACTTTAAAACACCTAGATTATGCTTCACAAGTTCAATGGCAGTAACATCATATCCTTCATTTGCTAATTGTACAGAATATCTGCCTGTCCCGCACCAACATCTAAGATTTTTGCATTCTCATTATTTTCTAGATAATCATGAATATACTTCATAGAAGTGATATATTCAACTTGTCCATATTTTCTTGTTAATCTTTTGTCTTCACAAAATTTATTGTAGTATTTTTCCAACTCCATTGTCATCTTCTTATGTACCTCATCTATTATATATTTGAAATTATTAAATACAAAAATTGTTCTTTTTGTACACTTAAATTCCTATAGTCTTCACTCTTGAGAGCAAATCAACACTTTTTCTGCACCAAGTATTGATTTTTTCTTTTCAATATTAATTACTTTAAACTATAAAGCCATAGAAAGCAAGTTTATTTATTCTTCCGGTAGCTCCATATTTTCCCCACTACGTTCCCTTTACATTCTAACAAATATTATACTATATTTCAGTTAAAATATGAATAATTTTGGTTCCCCATAGGTATGGTTTACCTTTAGTAATTCTAAACTTCTGTGCATAACGTGAAAAACCCACGACATTTCTGTCGTGGATTTCATGTGTTTGGGCTATAAGATGATACAATTTTACATATTCCTTCTCCTATATACAGCGGGTCGGGATCATAAAATTCTTATCATTTACACTTTTGCGAAAAAACTATCCGAACTATTTTTTCATCTTTATTAATGAGTTTTTCAATCAACGTGAGTTTTTGAATTCAATTTGTTTTTCAGCATTTTCTTTAATATAGCCTCAGTTTTATTTAGATTTTCTTTTTGCTTTTTCACTTCGTCTATCTTTTTTTGTAAAAGTTCAATTTTTGTATCATTTGAGATTGAATTTACATTATTTTTTTGAATCTCTTTAATCTCTGTTAGAGAGAAACCAACAGAATGAACTGTTTTTATCATTAGTAGATGGTCAATTATATCTGAAGAATAATTACGATAATTATTTGAATCTCTGCTAACATATTTTGTAGGAATCAAGTCTTGTTTTTCGTAAAACCTAATAGTAGAAATAGACAATCCGGTTTTTTTTGACACTTCATTTATTTTCATAAAACACCTCGCTATTTTCCCTTGACTCTAAACCTTACTTCATAGTTTATACTATATTTAAACAATTCAACAGTCAACATAATAAAGGAAATGGAGATGATTATTATTCAAAATACTAATAAAGAAACACGAGCAGTCGTTTTAGGTGGTGGTGGAGTAACTGGGATGGCTTGGGAGATTGGAATAATTACAGCCTTGTTACAGGAAGGTATTGATTTAGCTGACGCCGATGTTATTATTGGAACATCGGCTGGTTCATTTGTTGGATCTGCATTGGCCAGCGGCTATGATATGAAGAAACTTTATGATTCTCAATTCGACCAAAATACATTGGAAGAAAATGCTTCTGTAGACTCTGAGATTATGGCGTTATGGACTGAAGCCTTTATATGTGGCAAAGATGATAAAAAGAAGATTGGAAAGATGCTTGGGGACATCGCGAAGAAATATCCTCCTAAAATTTCAAGAGAAAAGCGTCAATCAATCGTAGAATCAAGACTTACCACAACTCTATGGCCGTCAAAATTGAAAGTCACTGCAATAGATGCAGAAACAGGAGCTCTCCATGTATTTGATAAAGATTCAGGCACTCCACTTATAAATGCCGTAAATGCAAGTGGCGCTGTCCCAGGACTCTGGCCTTTGGTAACTTTTGATGAGAGAGATTGGATCGATGGTGGAATGGTTTCAAGTACTAATGCGCATTTAGCTGATTATTATGATAAAGTTGTAATCTTATCACCCATGCCCCAAAAGTATGGCTTAGTTCCAAGCGTTAAAGAAGATGTTGCTGAAATGCAAAAAAGGGCAAACGTCTCTCTTATTGTGCCTAATAATGATAGTATTTTAGCAATAGGAAAAAATCCTTATGATCCAGCTCATGCTGAATCATCAGCAAAGGCTGGATTTAATCAAGGAATAAAAGAAGTAGCAGTTATTTATAAAACATGGTCATAATTATCCTATAAGTAAAATAAGCATGCTAAAAACGGACACAATAAACCCTCCACCATTACAAAGCCCTATTGTCAGGAGCAACTAAATACAAAAAACAATTTTAAATCCAATTCATGGTATCTTTTAAAAGCTGTGAAACTTGCACAGCACTTTGGTCGTGGAGGAAGTGAGGGGGAACATAATAAACTCTCCAAACCCGCTCTATCAATTCCACACACTCCACGTGTGTTATGGCAACTGGATGATACAAATACGCAAAAAGATTAGAATTAGACCCCCTACAACCCCCTTTTTGGGTAGGGGGTCGTTTGAAATTGTAGCTAATGCCTCTACACAATAATCACTTTAATTGTTCATTTATTTCTTTTTCCATTTTATTACATTTCCTTGCTATATGGACATGCCAACATCAATAAACTACCATTAGTATTAAAGTTGGAAAAACAAGCAAGGTTAGAAGAAGTAGTTGCGAAAAAATTTTTTCAATAATTCTTGAAGATCGTTATTAGTACTGTTACTCAAATTATATTCACGCCTTTAGTAAATCTAACCATAGATATATCTATTGTTTTTAAGCTTCCCCCACCAAGGGTTAGCATAATCTAACGCTTTGGCAATTAAATCACCTGTTTTGGGTGACAAGCTCATGATTTATGAGTTATCGCTAAGTTTGTTACAACTTCATAGATTGTTTTTTCAAGTTTTACTACACACTCCACATGCCTTGAGGATACAAAAAAGATGCCGTCAGGGCCTTGTGGGGCCTTAGCATAAGGGTGTCTTTCTGAAAAACAATCATAGAAACATGCTAACATATGCAGGACAAATGGGAGCATCACACAAATTTAATGCGAAAATTTATTCCTAAAATATTCCTTAGTAGAATTCATATTTCCTTACCGATATGATATTTCCAATAATAATCATAAGTCGTTAACTGGTTCAGTTTACACCAGACAGAACTCGTTAATCTTCTACACTTCTGCTCATTAATCCTATAGTTCTGTTTTTTACCATTCATAATGAATATCCTTCTGATTATTATTTTCAAGAAGTGTATTAAAGAAAATACCAACTGAACTAAGTCATCTTTACAAGCTATTACACTCTATGCTGCTAAAAAGTTGCCAAAGTTGTTCCGCGATTATTGGTGCAGGGTATGGCTTGGAGTTATATATCCACCATTCTAATACACCAACGCCAGCTGATACTAAAAATTCTACAGAAATTTCTTTATTGACTTTTTGTTCAGATAAATCGAGACGGTTGATCAATCCGTCTTTAAATATTTCCTTCATACGCTTTCGAAAAACAGGACTTTCTTTATTTGATAACATAGAGGAATAAGTTTCATAATTGACTTCGAGATGTTCAAAAACACGTATCAGGCTAGACTTAGATGTTATTTTTTCTACCTTATGGTCTTGGATACACGCCTTTGTTAATTGCGTTAAATAATAGTCCAAACACTTGTCCCTTAAATCATACTTATCAGTAAAATGGAGGTAAATTGTTCCTCGATTAACGTTAGCCTTTTCTGCGATTTCACCAATAGTAATATTTTCTAACTCTTTTTCTAAAACAAGTGCCATAAAAGCTTCCATGATTGCCTGTTTAGATTTTTGAATTCGTCTATCCATTGTAGTATTCCTTTCATTATAATAATCAACATATTAATATTGTTTGTTGATTTTTCAACAAATTGCGCAATATTACTTATTGAACTATCTAATTATAGCTGATAGTATGATTTCATACAACAAGTGTTGAATAATAAACAGTGTTAAAAAAAGGAGACAAATTATGAAAGCAATCGGTCTAACAATTTTCGGTAACCCAGGTACATTTAAAGAAATAGAGGTAAATTTACCAGATTTAAAAGACGACCAAGTACTTGTTGAAGTGAAGGCTTCATCAATTAATCCCGGCGACGAACCTTTACGTTCAGGAGAAATATTTAAAAGCTCTGTTGGAGGACAATGGTCCAAGAACTTACCAATATTTCTTGGAAGTGAAGTCGCTGGTATTATAAAAGCAGTTGGAAAAAAGGTTACTCGGTTTAAAGTCCATGACCGTGTTATGGGATTAGCCATCCATTCAGGAGCATATCAAGATTTCGTTGCAGTAGATGAGGATCATCTTACAAAATTTTCAGAAAATATATCATATGAGATTGCAGGTGCTGCGCCTACAATTACGTTAACAGCAAAGCAAGCATTATTTGATCACGGGAACCTTTTAAAAGGACAAAGAGTTTTAATTCAAGGTGGTGCCGGCGGTGTCGGTCATGTAGCTATACAATTAGCAAAAAATCATGGTGCTTATGTTATAACGACTGCAAGAAAATACAATCATGATTTTGTAAAAGCTTTAGGTGCAGATGAAGTATACGACTATACTGAATTTGATATTGCAGATATAATCCACGAAAAAGTAGACTTGGTAATTGATACTGTTATGGAGACATCCATTATTAAAAATAATGGTGCGTTAGGTGAAGTTGGAAAAAAAAGCCTCTCAGTTATTAAAGATAATGGGAAATATGTATCAATTGTTTCTTTTGGATTAAATAGTTATCCGATGGAACGTAATATTGAGGCACACTTTTTCCAATCTAAACCAAACCACTCAGACTTTGAAAAAATCATGAATTGGATCGAAATGAAAGAACTACAGATTCATATAGATAAAATTTTCCCCTTATCTCCTCAAGGAATTGAAGAAGCTTACATCCATAGTAAAAAGCAACCTAAAAAGGGGCGAATCTCAGTATCAAAAATTCAAAAATAAGTAAAATAGAGTTGCGGAGCATATGATTGGATAAATGCTCCCTTCCGCTTTTTGTATTCACTTTTGAAACAACTCAACTCCTTTAAAATCAAGTTTTCTGAGCTAGCATATTAACTAACTCCAAGTGTATACTTAACGAACATAAAAATACATAACTAACTCAAATAAAAATTCCCCCAAGCCATCAGTCTGAGGGAACATAAAAGACACTTCAATATTTATCTAAAATCCTTGGGAGCCTTTCATATCAGCCTATTTCTTTACTATCTTTACCACCGTTTCAACGTGAGGTGTATTATGGAATATATTATTATTCTTCTCCTTTAAGCATTATTATAATTATTCAATCATACATACATTTCTAATAAATCTTCAAATTTAATGTGAAGGCCTACTTTTATCAAATGATCTATTCTTTCATCATATAATTTATTTAATATTACTTCATAATCTCTTCCATAATGTAAATTATTATGACAATTACTACAAAGTGATACTATATTTTCTTCAACATCTAAAGACACATCAAATAGATCTGAATATGCCATAGGAATCAAATGATGTGGCTCTGTATAGTTAATGCATATATTCTTACGTATAAATGTAGGGTGTTCTTTATTAATCTAGCATAAAAAATCTGCATATGCTAATGCATTAATAGCTACTTTTTTATCTCTTGGATAAACTCTAATACCATCTTTTATTTTAGGCTTCTGCTTTTCTTTTTTCTTGCCTTCGTACTCATAATGCTCTATAAATTCTGTCTTTGTAATTTCTTTAAGCCCTTTTACTAAAATTTCATCTTCATTGATCATTTTGTTCTGAATATGATTTATTCAAATTTGTTTCAATTAACTTAATATAATTAGATAATTCTTCTCTTACTCTGCTTGGACCTTGTACAGATTTAAGTCCATGCTGTTTTATTTCTGATAATGAATATTGCTGTTCCTCATACTTAGCACGTAAATCCAATTCCATGTATCTTCCATAGTTTTTATAATTGCTATCATCTAAAATAAACTTAGAATCATCTATTCTTCCGGCGGAGGTTAAGTTAACTTCTCTTGCAATACATTTATACTTAATTTCTTTAAATGGTTTGCCTACATAAATATATATAATATCATCCTTTTCTATATTGGCACTTTGTTTCCACTCGATTTTCTTAAGTTCATTAAACGCACCAATTACATCATATTGTGATGGATTGCAGGGAATAATCCATTCGCTAAAACTCATACTTTGTGAATTTTCGTTTCGTACTTTGTTGCTTTCATTAAAACTTAGTATAATTATTATTTTCAACAAAGGTTCCTTTTTGTGTAAAAATGCACACCCCTTAGTGAAAATCTCGCTAAGGGGTGTGTACAAATACTCAAAATATAACAATGAGCTTCAGTCATGCTCTTTAGGTTGCTTCAGCTAATGGACTTCTAGAAGGATTAATCCTTAAATTGCAATGACTTTCAGTCTAAGGTATAAATACCTTAAATCCACCTACTTTAGTAGGTGAGTAGTTTAATTAAATATTTCCTCTAAACTCTGATAAATGACTAATTATAAATTCAGCTCCACCCATTCCCATAGCAAAGAATACTAAAATAATAACTAATATTATTGCACCAAAATCATATTGCATTTTTTCTTCCTTATTTATTATGTAGGCTACAATAATTTCTATTCCTACACTCACTAAGATAAGAGGCCATAGAGATGCGATTAGAAGAATATTAATATTAGAAGTAACGAATCTAAGTAAAAACATTATTCCAAACATAACTAAAATAATTCCTGCTGTTAATGTACCTACTCTACGTCCCTTAATCATCTATTTCCCTCTCCTTTTTCTTTCCTTGAATAAGCTTTACACCAATTACGACTATTGCTATTCCTATAATTAATTGAGGAACCTGTCTTGTAGAATAATATATAACTTCATAAATTTCATATGGAATATATCGTTCTATAACATTCATTATATTATCTGCTACTAAATAAATGCCTAAAAACAATAATACGCCCCCTACAACAAGTCTACGTTTTGCAAATACATCTTTATCTAATTTCACTAACTTATCTAAAGAAAACAAATACTTATCTTCTAAAAGTAAAAGCTTATCATCATCTAAACTTGCTCTATTTGCACAGTCAAAAAATGAATAAAACCAAATAAGTGGTGCTATAAATAACAATGGTCCTATATTAAGCCAAGAAGAAAGAAATATTAAAAAGAAAAACACTGACATCAAAGATACACCTATCTTCATAAATCCAATATACATATGCCCTGCACCAGGCAACATTGAAAAAACAAAAGTTAAAAATCTACTTTTTTTCTTTATCATTATAAAAAACCTCCAAATTGATTATTTTTTCAGAAAAGGTATTTAGATTTGCATTAACTGAGTTTGCAATACTTAAATTTAGTGGCTTCACATAATTTGTTTTTGTGTTAGCCAGAGAATTTAATCCATTTGAAAAAACCATCATTAATGCTATACTAGCTGCAACTGCAACTTTAACACAGTAAAAACTAAACTGAATATTACTTTGTTTCTTACCTTTTATTTTAATTTGTATTTTCTCTTGAAAACCTAAAGGAGCTTCTGCAAGTTCATCATCTTTAAAACTGTCTGCAAAGCTACCTGCACACTTTTGACAATCACTAATATGCGTAAGTACTGAGATCAATTCTTCATCCTGTAAAATATCAAACTTAAGTGCCTTTAATGTCTCTTCAGTTAAATGACCTTCTTTATTAAATAATGTACTATTCACATAAACTCCTCCTTCCATAAATCCTTTAATAGCTTTTTTGACCTATATAGTTGGGTTTCTAAGGTTTTAATGTTTTGACCTGTTTCCTTTGCTAAATGTGAAAGTTTAATATCCCTGCAAAAATAGCTTATGGCTACAGTTCTATAAGGCTCTTTTAGCTTATTACATACACTTTCTATTCTTTCCATAGTGTTCTTTTTCACTACTGTTTCCTCCGGCGAATCCCCTTTATCTTCCAAACGTTCATATTCATCTTCTGATAAACTTACAGTTGTTCTTGATTTACTCTTAATATAATCTTTACACTTATTTGCAGCAATTGTAGTAAGCCAAGCTTTAAGATTATCACCATCAAAATTTTCACAGTTTTGATATGCAGCTAAAAATGTTTGTTGTGCTAAATCTTCAGCATCAAAATAATTTTTGGTAAATGATAGACAAATAGTGATAATTAGACGTTCATATTGTTTTATACAACTTGTAAATTGTTCTTTTTCAATAGCTATCACCACCTTCTTTAATCCTTACATTTAATATAACGATTGAAAAATAAAAAACACTTCAATATTTATAAAATAATTTTTAATTTACACTCAAAAACACCACTCTTTGACCACACTCTCCCCCTCAACTAAATGTCTTTCTTCCTTTCCATCGCTAAAATATAGGTCTTGGATTTCATGTCCAACAACTATAATTTTTATATAATTTACCGACTTCACTGACAGACTAAGTTCAATTTACATATATGAGTATTATAGCTGCTTTCTTCCTTAAATATGCCTAAACACATTGCTAACATAAAGACTCTCACCATCATATAATGCTTTTATGAAAAATATTATATAAGAAGGGATTAAATGAGCAGATTAAAACCCGAAAAACTTTCAGTGGAATTTAAAAAAGGGGTCACTACTACAGAACCTATTATTCCTAGACGTTACACACTCACTCACAGTGATATAACTGCATACCTCTTTTTAACTATTGGATTAATATATGCCTATGATAAAGTTAATGCTATGAGAGATGAAGTGCTTGGTGAATGGATGAAAGCTCAGGATGAATACTTCTATTATGTGTATCTATATGTAGATGGTCAATATGGTCCAGAAGTAGCAGCTACTCGAAATTATATTTTTAGACGTGAACTTCCACTTGCCTTAGAAGCTATCAGATATGGAGATAAAGATTTTTTTACTGCACATCCTGAATTAAATGATGCTCCAGTAATAGTCTACTTTTCGTCAACAGATTCACAATATAACAAAATAGAAAATTGGGGCACTTTTTCAGACTATGATATTCTGAGCTCTAATAGATATTCTAAAGCAAACTCTATTAGTCAAAACATATATTTGCTTGACATGAAAATTGGTGATGTCACTGGTGATGGTGTACCAGACAAGGTATCTCTATATGGCAGCAAATCAGGAGGCTCTACAGAAGTTTTTGCTGACAACATTACTATTGTAATTGAAGATGGGCGTACAAAACAAAAGGAAACCATTACTCCTGCATTTAATTCAGGATATAATGCCGGATTGTTTCTTGGAGATTTTACAAAAGATAATATAGCTGATATAAAGGTAAGCATTGATTCAGGAGGAAGTGGCGGATATGGTTACATCTACATTTATTCATTTAAAAATAATAATCTTCAAGAAATTTTCAACTTTGATGATTACAATAATGAATATAAGTATAAAGTAGATTATTCTAATCTCTATAGAGTTGATGTAGGAAATGTTATGCTTGATAAACTTTTTATATTGGACATAAGCTATAAAGGATATGATTACCTATCCCAATATTATGATGAATATGGTAAATTAAAGCATCCTGTACAAGGAGATGTTCTTGCTTTAAGTACATTAGTTCCAATTGTAAATAATGAAAAAACTAATGCTTTTGATTTACTTGCCTTCCAGCGTATTATTGGTACTTCTAACAGTGATACTCTTGGCTATATTGAAAACCTACTCTCCTTTGATGGTCAAAAATTTGTTTCTTCAAGAATGTTTACATCTATACCTGGTACAAATTTAATTTCTCCATATTAAGGTACATTCAAAAAAATAACAAGTCAATATTCTAGTCTATTTTGTATCATGCGTCTCCATCATGAAACCCACGTCAATCATATTTTGATTATCGTGAGTTTCATGGTGGAGGCGAAGCACAACCTTTGAAATCCACTAATAATTATTACATTTTAAGCTTGAAAACCCTCTTAATTTATATGCTTAAAGTACTAATTATTTTCTAATATTTAATTCCTACCATATTCCAAAATTTTAAACACATCAAAAACATCACCACTGCTATAGTATATATGGTGAAAAAATATCTTTTTAGTCTTGTCCAATAGCTATTTTTCCATGCTGATATGTTAATTACTAATAAACATACTGAAATACCACAAAGCAATACAGGAATTATTAAAATAATTTTTAAACTAAGAGGTATTCCAAACATAAAGGCATATTTTCCTAATTTCAAAGTAATAATAGCAGTAGTAATACAAAATATAAGTATTAGAACTGATGAAAAAAGACCTATATATGATGCGTACTTTTCCAAAATACTTCTTTTTTTATTTATAGCTTTTTCCCTGATAAAAGCTTGTATCCATATAAAATGACTAGCCATAACAACAAATAGTGAAAATAGTGCAAAAATAATAGAAATCATAGGATTTTCATACCATCTTACCTTTTCAAAAGCATTATTTTTAATATATAAATAACTCCTATTTTCCTTAGAGCTACTTTCCTTAAAAGTTATTATTTCTTCACCATTTACTTTTTGAAAAACTTCCGGTTCTATCTCAATATAATCGCCCATATCTTCGCCATAATAACCTGTAAGTTTTAAAGTACCATCCTCATTTCCTTTTGCTCTTACTAATCCATCTGACATTAAGACTTCCAGCTTATCTATAGTATCCCTTGGTTTTTCTACATTCCAATATAGCCCATCATATTGATTAACTCTTTCCTTATAATCCTTTAAATGAGCTATTGTTTCAGAATCTGCCACTGGATAAAATTTATCTAAAAAAGTTGTTAAAAATTCTGAACGAAACTTTTCTGAAGCTAGATTGTAACAAAGCATAAAGCCTATATTTTCTTCTGGAATCATATAAATCAGACTTGCATATCCATCAGATGTTCCAGTATGAAATAGTGCCCTTTTATTATTTTCAAAGCTTTCCCAAAATCCATAAGCTTGACCAGGCATTTTCTCATTATTAGTAAACTGTTGCTTATGCATCTCTTCCATAGTAGTTTCTTTTAAAATCTGATTTCCATTATATTTTCCTCCGCTAAGATTTGAAATTATAAATTTAGACATATCGTATACCGTTGTGTAACATCCACCTGCTGGCAATATCTCATAAAACATTGGTTCTGACCTAAATAAAATTTTCTTTTGGGTCCAGTAGCCATAACTTACAGCTTTATTATGCTCGATATTTTCTGGCAATGGCTGTTTAAAACTACTATTTTCCATATTAAGAGGCTTAAATATTCTTTCTTGAATATAATCCTCAAATTTCATTCCTGATATATTTTCTACAATATGCCCAGCTAAAGACATTCCTTGATTAGAATATGAAAAGAAAGTATTTGGTTCATATTCCCTTTTAGGTATTGCAGTTTTTAGATAATCTCCTAATTCTTTCACTTCTCTTGGATCTCTGGTTCCAATGCCTATACTTGATTGAATAAACCCTGAAGAATGGGTTAATAAGCTCTTCATAGTAACAGGCTCCTTAAAAGTATCTTTAACTTTAAAATTTATAAGATATTCATTAACATTTTTATTTAAATCAATGTTACCTTCTTCGTATTGTTGCATTACAGCAGTTGCTGTAAGAAGTTTACTTACTGATGCTATTCCAAAAACTGTTTTTTCTGGATCTACACTTATTTTATTTTCAACATCTGAATATCCATAACCTTTCATAAAAGAAATCTGCCCATCTTTAACATAAGCAATGGCAGCACCTGGTACATGATATTTATCCATATTTTCTGAAAAGAATTCATCTGTGAATTTCTCCACTTCCTTCATATTAATTGATGTTGATTCTGCATCTGCCTTTGCCTCTATGCTAGGCATTAAAATAAATAATAAAGTTAAAAAAATAGTAATATATTTTTTTACGAACCTATTTTTCTTTAACAATTATAAAAACCTCCCCATGTACTATTAACTTTGTTTTACTGAAGCTAATAATACACAGAAAGGCTTTTAAAAACCA
>Ga0302162_10000324_pt1 | contig 13647 bp, 11 predicted proteins | sample I_Fen_E2_2_FD_193501 | JGI IMG/M metagenome (GOLD analysis project Ga0302162, IMG submission 193501) | Peat permafrost microbial communities from Stordalen Mire near Abisko, Sweden - I_Fen_E2_2 | ecosystem: Environmental > Terrestrial > Soil > Wetlands > Permafrost | place: Sweden: Abisko...
CATTTCCGCATGTTCCTAAGACAAGCTTAGGACAAGCAAAAATGGAACAACTTCTACTGAAGAAATATCTACAGCTAAATCCTCTGATGTAACGCCTCCACAAAAGCATGACCTTCATTTCTGGTGTATATAAAATTTAAGATATAAATTTGACTTTAAATTAGGTATCTATATGTGAAGTACTTAAATGTTAGTAATTAATAATGAAAATTTAACATTAATATTGTTTTAAAATATTTTATTCATATAATAAGCATCCTTGTTTACGACAGAAATATAAAAATACTTGCTTAAATATATAATACTTTAAATTCATACTAATCAAAGAAAGGGAACAAATGCATGTATTCCCTTTCGGTTTATTAGTACTAAACTTAAGTTCTTTACATTACTGCAAGTATTTTTATATCGCGCAATATCCGTAGATTATCAAATTGTTTAAAGAGCATATTCAAGTATAGCTCTTAAAACTCCATGTTCTACATTACTTGCAGCTATGTATTTTCCATATTGTTTCATATCTTCTGGGGCATTCTCCATTACAAAACTGTATTCACCTTGCTCTAGCATTTCTATATCATTATAATAATCTCCAAGAACCATAGTTTCTTCTCTTGAAATATTATCAGTATCCATTAAATTTTTTAGTGCAATTCCTTTATTTATACCATTATTCAGAATATCAATCCAAATTGATGCACTGCAGACTATATGTAAGTCATCTTTAAATTTATCAGCTATATTGTTAGAACCTTCTAAGTTACAAATGGCAATTTTAATAATATCATCATTAACTTCACTTAGATCATCTACAATATTTAAAACAGTGTAATATTTTTTTATTTCAACTAATTGTTCTTCAGAATAATTTTCAATATATGCACAATTAGCTGAACATAAAACTAAAGCATTTGATTTGATTTTTTTTGATTCAGTAATTATGTTTTGAACTATATCTTTATCAAGAAAATTCTTATATATTATCTCATTATTATCTACAACTAAAGCTCCATTTTCACATATATAAGATAAATATCTTCCTATAGGGCCAAAGTTGGTTTGTAATGTGTAATAAGGTCTACCACTAGCAACAACTAATTTAATATCATTTGCTATTAAACGATCTAAAATGTCAGTAAACCCCTCTGGTAAGTGTCCATTTTCATCTAATAAAGTTCCATCCATATCTGTTGCAATTAATTTAATCATATATTTTTTGTACTATTCAAAATGAGAATAAATAATAGTAATTTTCGTTTTAAATATAAGTTTATACTATATTTCAAGTGAATAGTAACTCCTCCTTTTTATTTTTTTTATTTAGTCAAAACTGATTTAGTATTAATAAGAAACATGGAATAAAATAACAATTGCAATATACAAGCATATTGGCAAAATGTTTTTTGAATGTGCCTAAACCTAAATAAATACCATATTATTATAACCTATTTAAAGTAGGGGAATCAACTTGTGAATAAAACTATTAAGGTTTATTATATCAAATGAAGTATTAATTTTTTCACATTTGATTAAACTTAATAAGAAATCAGAAGCTTCTATGGCAAGAATTTTTTATAACTATCTCTATTGATTATAACCATAAAAGAAATCTGATATTAGTTACTAATTAAAAACTAATAATAATCCAATTAGTAAAAAGTTAAAATTAATATAATAGGTAAATGATTACATTGTTTTGACTCAGTTTAATAGTTAGAGCAAGTATGATAATATAATAATTAAAGAAACTATAATTAATGAATAGTAAACATATTTTCAATCTCATTAATTGTATTACAAAATTTCAAATTTAATAGAGGTTAAATTTGAAGTTTAAGAAATAAATAAAAAAGGGTGATTTAATGAAATATGAATTAGATGTACATACTCACACTATAGCTAGTGGGCATGCTTATTCAACATTAATGGAAAATGCAAAAGCTGCTTCTGAAAAGGGCATAAAAGTACTTGGAACTACAGAACATGGAATTAGTATGCCGCATTCTCCACATATTTGGTATTTCAACAATTATAAGGTATTACCACGAGAACTTTATGGAGTAACTATGCTTTATGGAACAGAAGCTAACATAATTGATTATGATGGAAAATTAGATATGGATGATATTACATTAGATAAATTGGATATTGTAATTGGAAGTATACATGATGAAGTATATAAGGTGGGAAATATTGAAGAAAATACTAGAGCTTTTATAAATACAATTAAAATTGGAAAAGTTGATATAATAGGTCATCTTGGAAACCCAGGAGTTCCAGTTAATTTTGAAGAGGTAATAAAATGTGCTTTGGAAAATGATGTTTTAATAGAAATTAATAATAGTTCATTTACTACATCTAGAATTGGAAGTCATAGTAATTGCAAAGAAATAGCATTATTGTGTAAGAAATATGGTGCTAAATTAATAATAAATAGTGATGCACATTTTTGTACTCGAATAGGAGAATTTACAGAAGCAGTTAATATGCTTGAATCAATAGATTTTCCGGAAGAGCTTATAATAAATAAAGATCCAAATGAATTGTTATTAAAATTAAAGAAAAAAGGAAGATTAGAAGATTTGAATGTATAATTGAAATAAGAACTTAATATGTTCGTGTTTGAAGATATAAAATATACACAGATAAAAAGGGCACGAAGTGCAATTAAGATCTTTTCACAGATGAAAAAAGCACGAAGTGCAACCAAAGTCTTTTTGTAGATAAAAAAAAGCACAAAGTCTAACTAATAACTTTTTAAGCACAAATAAGAAACATTTGCAAAATTTTAAATAATTTAAGCAAATGTTTCTTTTACTTTTTATTAAGATACATTAAAAAAATAACAATATAAAATGCGGATCTTTAGGAGGTATTTTTTGGTGAAAAGGATATTTTTCTGTGGTATATATATTGAATAATTATCCTATTAATATATATAAACTAATAATATTTAATTTTATATTTTCTTTCACAATTTATTATAGGAATACTAATTAAGTCTATATCATCAACTCTACAAAAATTATTTCCCTTTTTTATTTTAGATAAAAATGAATTAATGTCTTCTTCTAATCCTTGAATTTCAATTTTTACTTTACCATCCATAAGATTTTCACACCAACCAGTTAAATTTAATGTGTGAGCTGCAATCTGAGTGAAATATCGAAAGCCAACGCCTTGTACTTTACCATCTACGATTATTGAATATCTAACCATTCTTATCCTCCAGATTTCTTTCAGAATCATAAATTTTATTTATAAAAAAATTATATCATAATATAATAAATATAGAATAAAATTATAAAAGTATTTTAAATTTTCAGAATTTTTAGTATAATATTCATATGGTGGGCAATAATATCAAATAATTTACATTATATGGAGGGCTTGAAATGATTCAAAAAAGTGTAGTATTAATTAAACCGGATGGAGTCGAAAGAAACATAATAGGAAATATTATAAGTTGTTATGAAGCTAATGAATTAAAGATAGTAGAGTTAAAGCTTATGCAAGCTACGAGAGAAATTGCAGAAAAACATTACTGCCAACATAAAGGAAAAGATTTTTATGAAGAACTTATAACCTTTATAACAAGAAGTCCATTATGTGCAATAATTCTAAAAGGTGAAGATGCAGTGGCGAGAGTAAGACATATTAATGGTGCTACTAGTCCAACTGATGCAGCTGAAGGAACTATAAGGCATAGATATGCGAGAAGTAAAACAGAAAACTGTGTTCATGCATCTGATACTGTAGAAAGCGCAAAAGAAGAAATTGAATTATGGTTTCCAGAAGTAGAAAATCATAAGTAACAATAAATTATAAAAATATATGTGTGCTAATTTAGATTATACATTTCAATAATTGAATTATTAAAAATCCTACAAAAGTTTTATATTAAATTGTTAATTAGAATATATAGGAATTTATTAAAAATGCTTGTTCTAGGAATAATTTAATTCTAAAGAACAAGCATTTTTATACGTTTGGAATAAGCTGAATTTAAGAATCATTCACGTTATGAGCATTTTTTAGAAAAATTATCAATAAATTGAATATATAATATTTTATTTTAATCGGATTAGGGAAGGTTAAATGTTTAAAACATATTCAAAACATACAATGCATCTTTGCGTATTAATTTCTTTAATATGTCGAAATATGATATAATAAAATAAGAACTTAGTATAGGAGGTTATTAATGAAATTTAAAAAAGCTAGTATTATAGGAAGTATTACTTTATTATTTCTTCTTATAATTATAGTTATAATACTATATAATTTTATTGGACCTGGTTCACGAGATATTAAAGCATCTAAAAACTTTATAACTAATTTATATTCAATTAATGCAATAGATACTGAACAAAATTTAGATGCTATAAAATATGAGAGAATTAAAATATTAAATAGTCAGAACGATCTGGTTTATAGAAGTATAACAACTCAAAGTTTTGGAATAGATTTAGATAAAAACAACAATGTAATTGGTTTTGCTAGAAAAGAAATTCCAATCAATACAACTAAATTTAATTTACAAGATGCTAGGATTTTAGCGGAGAGATATTTAGAAAATATATATAATGGAGAAGTAGTATTAAAGACAATTAATAGTAATGACGGCTCGAAATATTTACCCTATTATTCATTTATATATACTAAACAAAAAGATGGACATCCATTTTATTTTGATGAGATAAAATTAAATATTGACAAAGAAAATGGTTTTCTGGATGGATATTCGAATTCAACGATGCAAAGAGAATGCAAAGAATCTGTAATAAACCTTTCGGATGAAGAAGCTAAAAAGGCAGCATTAGAATATTTTCAAAAGTTTAATAAGGACGGTATTGTTGGGAATGAGACAGATTTAGTTTATGCAGATAATAAGATAGATAAGGACGCAAGTAAAATATATGAAGTTTGTTATATTGTAAATATAGATGGTAAAAATGATAAGAATGTAAATATTAGTTGGAAAATTTTTGTGAGTTCAGAAAATGGAAATATATTAAATATATTAAAAGATGGAGCAGAAAAAGAAGCAATAATCAAGTGAAACTTGATTCAGATGGGGTTTGATTCCCATCTGAATCTTAGTTGAACTTATCTAGGAGCGTGCAGCCGTTATCTCACATTAGTGTTACGGATGCTAGCTATCAGATAAATTGATAAAAAAGAGATGATAATCATTACTGATTATCATCTCTTTTATATTATGAAGTATTTTCTTAATTTAGAGTTTGCTCTGCAGTTCCAGAATTAATATCACCAGGACCTAAAGAATTATGAGTGTTAGCATTATCTTTCTTATGGTTATTTTTATTATCTTTATTTTCATTATTACCATTAGTAATGTTATTACTGTTATCATTACTAGTATTAGGTGTAGTAGGATTATTTACAATAGGAGGACTCATAGTAACATTTGTTGAGGATGCATCTCCAGTTGCATTTGTCGCAGGATTTCCAGTTATAAGGTCATAAGCGGATGGTAAAACCATAGAATAATCTGCTGTGATAGGATTAGGATTATCCTTTTTTATAAATACTACACTTTTAGTCAAGAAAGAAGGTGTTCCTGGTGTTGAAAGTTTATTACTCAATATATTTACATTAGCAACAACGTGAGTAGTGCATGTTGTTGTAGGTTCTGTTCCTTCAATAAATAATTCTTCAGTGATTCTGTTTCCTCTAGGGTCTTGACTACAGAGAGAACTAGGTAGTAGACCAGAATCCTTGCAAACATTAACTTTGACTATACCACTAGGTATTTCTATATCTGTTATCTTTAAACCGTCATGTGCTTTAGCCATTAATTTTCCCCAAATGACAGCACAACCACTGGAACTACCAAGAAGTTTTGTAGGTTTATCATATCCAACCCAAACAGAGCCAGAAAGGTACGGTGAAAGTCCTGAAAACCATAAATCAGTAGAATTAGAAGTAGTACCAGTCTTACCAGCAACAGGCATATCTCCCCATTTTGCGCCAGTAGCATTATACTCAGTTACTGGACCCTTTAACATATCGTACAAAATATATGAAGTTTGTGGAGAGAATACTTGAGTTTGTTTAGGCTTAGTATTTTCAAGTATAGTTTTTCCAGTTGCATCAACAACTTTTGTATATAATATAGGTTTTGTATATAGACCATTATTACCAAAGGTACCAAATGCTCCAGCTAAGACAGAAGTATTACCACCATCTAAATCATTAGGATCATTATTAAATTGACCTAATGCAACAGCTGCAATTGATGTCTTAGAGGCAGAATTATATTTTAGTCCTAATTTTTCTCCATAAGAGATACCATTTTTTAATCCAATTTTATCTTCAGTTATAACGGCATCAACATTTTTAGAATGAGTTAGAGCATCTCTTGCTGAAATGAGCCCTAAGTATTCATTAGGAGAATTTAAAGGATTATAAGGTCCATCACTAGTAGGATACTTTTTACCAATCTGTTCAGGTAATGGAGCATCATCTATAGGTGTAGCAGCTGTTATGATTTTTTGATCTATTCCAGGTCCATATACTGTTAATGGTTTAGTTGAAGAACCAATAGGCCTTAAATCATTATAAGCTCTATTGGTTGATTGTGGTTGTTGTTTACCACGTCCTCCAACCATTGCAATTACATTACCTGTTCTGTAATCCATAATAGTAGCAGATGCTTGTAATAAAGGAACACCATCTTTATCATAGGTTTCTTTATTACTAATTCCTAGATTACTGTAATTATCTAAGGTAGTTTGAGTAAAATCTTGAAGTTGTCTGTTCATTGTTGTATAAATTTTAAGACCACCATTTACCATTAATTGTGATGCTTCTTCATCAGTATATTTAAATTTTTCTTTTAAATCTGCTTTTACTTCAGATACAACGGGATAGACAAACCATTCATAGTTTAATCTATAATCTTTTTTGCTAGACTTAAATACTAAGCCACCGTTTTTAACATCACTAACTGCTTTATTATAATCAGTATCATTGATATATTGAAGTTTATGCATCATACTCAAAACAGTAAGAGTCCTATCAATATACGGTGTTGGGTCTTTTACGTTATTTTCATTATAAGCACTATAATAACTTGGAGCCTGAGTTATACCTGCAATATATGCACATTCTATTAAAGATAAATCGGAAGCGCTTTTGCTGAAATATAACAAAGACGCAGCCTCTATTCCATATGCATGCCCACCTAAAGGAATTGTATTTAAATATGCTGTTAAAATTTGATCTTTAGTTAAACTTTCTTCTAAGTTAATTGCTAGATAAGCTTCTTGTATTTTTCTTTCTAAAGAAAAGTCGTTGGTTAAAATGGTATTTTTAAGCAACTGCTGGGTTAACGTAGAAGCTCCTTGAAAGCCTTTTTGCCTTGTTATTATTTTTTTAGCATCTAGAAATGCTGCACCTAAAATTCTTTGAATATCTACTCCTTTGTGCGAATAGAATCTTTCATCTTCTATGGATACAAAAGCATTTTTTATGTTTGTAGGTATTTGTTTAGAATCTATAACATAACGTTCCTCATCTGTATGAAGATTATCCATAAAGTCTCCATTGCTATCATATAAGCTTGAAGGTTGATTTAATGATAATACGGCTTCAACATTTAGAGGAGGTGTAGTTTTTATAATAGCAAAACCATAGCCTGCACCTATTACAAAGATTGCCAGAAAACAAAATAGTAAACCAAAAGATATGCCTTTAAATATTTTTCTTGCTTTTTTTGGCTTTGTTGGCTTTTTCTTTCGTGGAGTACTACTAGTTCCTTTTGCGTTATTATTAACTGCCATTTTATCCTCCTAAAATTATAAGGTTATCCGATAGCTAGCATTCGTAAAATATAACGACTGCACGCTCCTGGACAAATTCTTCTAAGCTTCAGGTAGATTAAATAATATTAATATTAATAGAACTCAACCTAAAGCTAAGAATCACTTTGTAAATTTAATAATATTTTATACCATTATAGCATAATTATAATATGAGTAAATGAATAACTCAATATAAAGGTGTTGATAATGCAATATTATACTAAACGTAAATCTCATAAATATATATCATTTATAGCTGCTATTATTTTTATAATTGTTGTTTTCAATATAATGATAGGATTCTTTAATAAAAGAGTTATGCCGTCAATAATAGAAATAGCAACAATGATGGCAAAATCGCAAACATTAGATATAATAAATAAAAAAAGTGTAGATATTCTATCACAGGAATTTAAATATGATGAAATGATAAAAATAGAAAAGGATAATCAAGGAAATATAATTTTAGTTCAATCAGATACTATAAAATTAAATTATATAGCAGCTAAATTAGCCACAGAATGTAACAAAGAATTAAGTGATATGAATAATTCTACTATAAAAGTTCCTTTTGGATGGATGAGTGATAAAAGTATTTTCTATAATCTAGGACCTACAATAACCACACAGATAGAGCCTATGGGAAATATTAGTACAAGTTATGAATCAAAATTTGAAAGCGCTGGAATTAATCAAACGAGACATAAAATATATCTAAATGTTACTGCTAAAATAAGACTGAAATTACCACTGACAAATCAAGATATCGAGGTAAGCACACAAATACCAGTTTCAGATACAATTATAGTAGGTAAGATACCAAACACAACGTTTGGATTCCCTACAAATGCAGAAAATAAAGATGAATGATGAATGATTAAGATGGAAATTTCAAAGGAATTTCTATGGATATATAAAATTTAATGATTAATCATTCACTATTAATCATTCATCATTCATTAAAAAAAGAAGCCCTAAGGCTTCTTTTTACTCCCAGTTAAATACATAAGGTACATTTCTGTAGAAATCACCATAATTCAATCCATATCCAACTACAAATAAATCTTCAATTTCAAAACAACAATAATCTGGCTTTATCTCAACTTTTCTTCGTGATGGTTTATCAAGAAGAACACAAGTCTTAACAGAAGCAGGATTTAATTTTTTCACATGATTAAAAACGAAATCCATCGTGTAACCAGTATCAACAATATCATCAACTATAAGAACGTCCCATCCTTCAATATTATCAGAAATATCATTAACTACCTTAACGCATCCTGAAGATATTTCACAATTATCATAGCTTGATGTAGTCATAAATCCAATCTTTACATTTAAATCTATAGCTCTAACTAAATCAGCAGCATATACAAAACTTCCACGAAGTAAAGATAAAACATAAAGATTTTTACCTTTATAATCTTCAGAAATAATTTTTCCGAGTTCCTCTATTCTAGAATTGATTTGCTCTTTAGAAAAAAGAATATTACGTTTTTTATCTTCCATTGTTTCTAAAACTCCTTTTATATTTATTTATCTGATGTCTAGCCACTGTAACACTCCCACTTCTTTAAGTGGGAGATAACCAGTGGCTAGACCATAGATTGGGTCCCGTTTGATGGGATAAGTTCAACTAGGATTCAACTGGGGATCAAACCCCATCTGAATCAAGTTTCACTTGATAATTCGCACAGCTTACTTACAATGTACAGTTCGCGATGCATAACTAAGGAATAAATCTTTACAAGATTTATTAGATACCTCTTTCAAGTTACTGAGTAACTTGTTCCAGAATTGTGCATTGCGAATTGAATAAGTTGTAATTAATGAATTAATAGTATAAAATTATATGAAAGTTGTCAAGATAGCTTATGTGAGGTGTTTATATGATATATGGAAATATTGAAGGAATTAGAAAATCTATAATAGAGGAATTAGAGAGTATTTATGCTATTAAAAATTTAAAAGATGAAGTATGTGACATAGAAATTTTAAATATAATTTCTAGAGTTTCTAGTTTCATTGAAAGAGAAGTAAGTGTAGGAATAAGTAGAAAAGGTAATGTTACATCTGTTGCAATTGGAGATTCCACATCAGTTGAAGTCCCAATAATAGATATAGAGGAAAAAAGATTATCAGGAATTAGAGTAATTCATACTCATCCAAATGGTTATTGTAATCTTTCGGCTTTAGATTTGACAGCACTTTTAAAACTAAAATTAGATGCAATTGTGTCAGTAGCGATAATAGATGGAAAAATAATAGACTTTTCACTAGGAATGCTTACTTTGTATAATAATAAATTGGAATTTGAAGAAAAAAGTAATCTTTCATTAGAAGAAATAACATCTATAAATATAATAGACAAAATAAGATTTATAGAGAATTTAATTAAAACCAATGATGTTATAGAAGAAACAGAAGAAAAAGCAATATTAGTTGGTTCTGATACAAAAGAAAGTTTAGAAGAATTGAAGGAACTTTCAGAAGCGTGTAATGTACCTGTTTTAAATACAGTATTTCAAAGTAGACATAAAATTGATGCGGCATATTTTATAGGTAAAGGTAAGGTTCTAGAAATTGCATCTATGAGACAAACTGAAAGAGCAAATGTAATAATATTTGATGATGAACTTTCAGGTTCTCAAGTTAGAAATTTAGAAGCAGCAATAGGTGCAAAAGTAATTGATAGAACTACTTTAATACTAGAAATATTCGCAACTAGAGCTAAGACAAAGGAAGCTAAAATACAAGTAGAACTAGCTCAACTTAAATATAGATTAAGTAGATTAAAAGGACTAGGGACAGTATTATCTAGAACTGGTGGCGGAATAGGTACGAGAGGTCCTGGAGAAAAGAAGCTTGAAACAGATAGAAGACATATAATGGAAACTGTATATGACTTAAAAGATGAACTTAAAAAAATTAAAAAGACTAGAGAAGTTCAAAGAGAAAAAAGAAATAAAGAAAATATTCCTCAAGTATCTTTAGTTGGATATACTAATGCGGGAAAATCTACTTTGAGAAATGCACTTTGTGATTTAGCTGCAAAAAAAGAAAATAAAATAAAGGAAAAAGTATTTGAAGCAGATATGCTTTTTGCAACATTAGATACAACAACAAGAGCAATAACATTGAAAAAGAAAGGTTTAATAACTCTTACGGATACAGTTGGATTTGTAAGAAAGTTACCTCATGAGCTAGTAGAAGCATTTAAGTCAACATTAGAAGAAGTAATATTTTCTGATCTTTTATGTCATGTAATAGATACATCTTCAGAAACTGCTGTAGAACAGTACATAGCTGTAAATGAAGTTTTAAATGAGCTTGGTGTAGTAAATAAAGAAATGATATTAGTTTTAAATAAAATAGATAAAGCAAGTGAAGAACAAATAGCAATAATAAAAGAAGCCATAGATGAAACACAAGTAATAGAAGTCTCAGCTAAAGAAGGAACTAATTTAGAAGAATTTTTAAATTTAATAGAAGAAAAATTACCTTATAATTATAGAAAAGTTGAGTACTTAATACCTTATGAAAAAGGTGACATTCAATCATTTTTACATAGAAATGCTAGAGTGATTGAAGAAGATTATAAAGATGATGGTACTTATATGCTAGCTGAAGTAGATGATGAGGTATATAACAAGACTCGAGATTATGTTACACAAGAATAATTTAATATTTTAATTAATATATTAAATATGAGTATTAATTAAGGACTGTATAACTATGGGGAAGCGAAATTCTAGGGGTGGTTCTAAAAAAGGTAAATCAAAGAAGAGTAGAGAAAAGAATAGTGAGTCTAATTTATTAAAACAACAACAAAATTTAGAAAAATCAGCATATGAAGAGTTTTCTGAATCTATTTCAGAAAGCAACGTAGAACAAAATAAAACAAGTACCGCTGAAAGTACAACAGAAACCAGTGATACAGGTGCCAATGAAAGTACATCAGAAACAAGTTCGGATAGCACTAATGAGTGTTATGAGAAAGTAAAAGCAAAGCAACAAGAACTTCTAAATAAGCTTAAAAATTTAAGTGATTCTGTAGCACTTATAACATTAACTAGAGATAATACAGATTCACTTAGAATTGAGCTATTAAGTAGTATTTATTTTACAAGGCAAATGAGACCATTGATTGATACTGTAAATCTGATTTCTTTTGCATCTTCCAATATATCAAATGTTGCAAATAATATAAACATTAATTCATTTGGAGAGAAGAAAGAAATTAAAAATGCATTAGAACTATGTTATAAAATGAATGATGAAATTGATGATGTGTTAGATGCTTTAAGTAGAAGAATTAAATTTTATATTGGTCAGTTAGATAATATGGATAAAAACTGTCCACCATTTGATTTTAAGAGAGATTCTTAGATTTAGAATTAATAATACTAAATTTAAGAATCTTTCTACTATATTAATCATAACTTATGTATAATTATATGCTATTAAGTGTGCATATTTAATTAAATCAGTTATAATATTAAGTGATTTTAGTGAAAAAATATATGTAATTAGCATATACAATGCAATATTTTCAATTATAAAATTAGAGTATAGCTAAAGAAGGTGAAGGTAAATATGTTAAAATCCATATTAAATTATCAAAAATCATCAGAAAAATTAATAAGTATATTACAAATAAACAAAAAAGTATTAGCTATATTTGCATTTGGAAGCATAATTAGTGGAGATCTTTGGGAAGAATCTGATATAGACCTATTTGTTGTATATAAAGATGCTTTTGATGAGGTTAGAGATATATATTCAGAAATATTAGATATACCGGTACATATAAAAGTATTAAATAAAGAAAAGTTTTTAGCTCTATATGAAAGTGATGGGAAGAAGGGGATTATAAGAAATTTACTTATATCTTCTAAGATAATCTTTTCAAGAGATGATGAAATTGAAAGTATTTTTAATAAAGCTAAATATAGTTTAGATAAAAGTAAAAAAATATGGAATTTAGTGTATTTAGGCAAACTTATAAAGGATATAAGGATAACTAAGAAGTATATACATAATGATAATGCATTTACTTCCTATGAAGTATTAATTAGATCTTTAGATAGCTTTGCTAAGTTATATTTAAATTTAAATGGATATACTGTAAGTAAAGATGCTGTGAAAATGGCAACAAATTTAAATAATAACTTTAATTTAATAGTTGAAAACTTGTTTAATAAAAAATGTACAAAAGAAATTGTACAAAATACTGTAGATTATATAGAAAATTTTTTAGATGAGTATATAAATGAAGCAGCTAAATATTTATTAGATTATTTATATAAAAAAAATACTTTTTTAAGTTCATATGAAATAAAAAATGATGAATTGTTTAAAGAATTTGACATAAAAATAGAGGATATATTGAAAGAATTATTTAAAAGAAATTTGATAATGAAGGATACTAAGGATTTAGATTTATCTTTTAATGAAAAACTGGTAAGCGAAAATGTATATTCATATAAGAGCTATAATTAATGAATAAATGCTTTTGATTTTTTATAGGTGTAAAAGTTTTTAATTGTGCTATCGCACTTTTTCATACGCGCATATTCTTCAGAATATATATGGTAATATTCTGAAGAATATATATGGTTTAGAATATTAGAAGAAAAGAGGGCTTATGGATATTTACAAAGATTTTAAATTTAAAGATGATGAAGTACCCAAATATATTCAAGTGGCTAATTTTATAAAAAATTTAATTGATAAGAGACAAATAAAAGAGGGAGATAAGCTCCCTACCATAAGAGAATTATCAAAAAAACTAGGTGTAAATAATGTTACAATAGTA